>Ga0209654_1000444_pt1 | contig 40496 bp, 34 predicted proteins | sample SaaInl1SG_22_DNA_FD_184646 | JGI IMG/M metagenome (GOLD analysis project Ga0209654, IMG submission 184646) | Marine microbial communities from expanding oxygen minimum zones in the Saanich Inlet - ESP_161SG_22_DNA (SPAdes) (version 2) | ecosystem: Environmental > Aquatic > Marine > Intertidal... | reverse complement strand
AAGTACTCGGAGCGGGACTTGAACCCGCACGACCGCAATGGTCATTGGATTTTAAGTCCAACGTGTCTACCAATTCCACCATCCGAGCAAACGACAGAGCGAAAGACGGGATTTGAACCCGCGACCCTCACCTTGGCAAGGTGATGCTCTACCCCTGAGCTACTTTCGCATTCTATTTCAAAACTCTGAAGTGACCCTCATCCGCCTCTGGCGGATAATGCGCTACCCTGAGCTACTTTCGCATTGCATTTCAAAACTCTGAAGTGACCCTCATCCGCCTCTGGCGGATGATGCGCTACCCTGAGCTACTTTCGCATTCTATTTCAAAACTCTGAGTGACCCTCATCCGCCTCTGGCGGATGATGCGCTACCCCTGAGCTACTTTCGCATTCTATTTCAAAACTCTGAGTGACCCTCATCCGCCTCTGGCGGATGATGTGCTACCCTGAGCTACTTTTACGTAGTGGACTGCAAATGTAAAATAAATTTATTTTCTACTAAATATTGAACTCTGTTTTAAATTAAAAAAAGTAAAAATTCTTTTTAAATTGGTGGAACCGTTTAAAAATCAAAAACATGCACACCTTAAGATTTTTCTTTCTCTTTCTTTTTTTTTCAATTTCCAAAAGTCTCACAGCTCAAAATGATGAACAACCCCTAAATATTATTGTCATTTTTGCGGACGACTTGGGCTATGGAGACTTGAGTTCCTTTGGGCATCCTACCATCCAGACCCCAAACCTAGATCAAATGGTGGCAGAAGGACAAAAATGGACACAATTTTATGTTGGAGCTAGTGTATGTACCCCTAGTAGAGCCGCATTATTGACGGGGCGTCTCCCTGTGCGAAGTGGAATGAGCAGCGACAACTATCGCGTTCTCTTCCCCGATTCACATCACGGGCTTCCCGGCAGTGAAATTACCCTAGCCGAACAACTTAAAAAAGCAAATTACAAAACAGCTTGTATCGGAAAATGGCATTTGGGACATCAAAAAGAATACCTCCCCTTGCAACATGGTTTTGATTATTATTTTGGTATTCCCTATTCCAATGATATGGATGCTCCCCAATCTGTATTAGAAGAAAAGGGAGGGTACTGGAAATTGATTACCGATCCTAAAAACAATCGAATTGAAAATTTTCAAGTTCCCTTAATTCAAAACAACACCGTCATCGAACGACCCGCAAATCAAAATACCATTACACGTCGTTATTCAGAAGAAACCGTTCGGTTTATCAAAAACAATAAGGATCAGCCTTTCTTTATTTATTTGGCACACAACCTGCCTCATGTTCCACTCTTTGCTTCCGAAGAAGCTTTGGGTAAAAGTGCTCGTGGGCTGTATGGTGATGTGGTAGAAGAAATTGACCAGGGTATTGGTGCTATTTTAAAAGCGTTAAAAGAAGAAGGTCTGGATAAAAATACCCTCGTCGTATTTACTTCGGACAATGGTCCCTGGACCGTCTTTAAAGAACAAGGCGGAAGCGCAGGACCACTCTATGCAGGAAAAGGAACCACTTGGGAAGGAGGCATGCGAGTTCCCACCGTGTTCTGGGCACCGGGAATAATTGCACCCGGTATTGTAAATCAAATCGGTTCTACCCTAGATTTGTTCCATACCTTTAGTACAATCGCTGGAGTTCCCCTTCCTAAAGATCGTACTCTGGACAGTCACGACTTAGGTCCGCTCCTGTTCGAAAAACAAAAAGCTTCAAGAGACCACTTTTTTTATTATCGGGGAACCCAACTCTATGCTGCGCGCTTAGGAGCCTACAAAGCCCACTTTATCACACAGGGAGAATACGGTCAGTTTGGTGACAAAAAAGTACACGACCCGCCCTTACTGTACAACTTGAATCACGACCCTTCAGAACAGTTCAATATTGCGGAAACTCATCCCGAAGTGTTAAAGAACATTGAGAGTCTTGTAACTGAGCACAAAAAGAATATGGTCCCGGGTCCAGATCAATTAAAAGATCGAGGGGTGAAGTAATTCAATTTTTCTTTTGAGAGAGTCTTCGCTTGATTTGATTCAACTGCATCAAAGCCTCTACAGGTGTTAGGGTATCGATGTCCAAAGCGGTGATTTCCTCACGAATGGCTTCCAACAAAGGGTCGTCTAGATTAAAAAAACTTAGTTGCAGCTCTGTATCTGTGTCTTTTTTAGAAGGGTTCTTTTTCAATCCGTGCGAGGATTCCAACACTTTGAGTTTTTCTTTTGCTGTTGCCAGAACATGCTGAGGCATACCCGCCATTTTAGCAACATGGATTCCAAAGCTGTGGGCACTCCCTCCCGGGACTAATTTTCTTAAAAACAGAACGTCTTCCTGGGTTTCTTTAATGGAAACATTAAAGTTTTTGATTCGCTCATGGGCGTTGGTCATCTCATTCAATTCGTGGTAATGCGTTGCAAATAAGACACGAGGTCTAAAGGGATGCTCGTGTAGATATTCAGCAATCGCCCAAGCGATGGAAATTCCGTCATAGGTACTAGTCCCTCTCCCAATTTCGTCCAATAACACCAGACTTGCTTCGGATATGTTATTGAGGATAGAAGCGGTTTCATTCATCTCCACCATAAAGGTAGAAGCTCCCATTGATATGTTATCACTAGCCCCTACACGAGTAAAGATTTTGTCCACAATTCCTAAAGTGGCTTTGGTAGCAGGAACAAAACTTCCCATCTGAGCCAATAACGAGATCAATGCGGTTTGACGAAGCAAAGCCGATTTACCCGACATATTAGGCCCCGTGATCATCATGATTTGCTGTTTCTCCCGATCCAACAGGAGGTCATTGGCAATGTAGGGAACCCCTAAAGGCAGTTGTTTTTCAATTACAGGATGCCGTGCTCCTTGAATGTCTAAACGGGTAGTAGCGGTCATCGTTGGACAGCAGTAGTTATTCTTTTGCGCCATTTTCGCAAAGCCACAAAGTACATCCCAACGTGCTACGGCAGCTGCATTTTGCTTTAGTACTTCCAAATTCTTTTGCAAATTTTTGATCAAAGCGGCGAACAACTCTTGTTCTAATGCGAGAATACGTTCTCCCGCTTGAAGAATTTCTGTTTCAAAAGTTTTTAATTCTTCCGTGATATAACGCTCGGCATTGACCAAAGTTTGTTTTCGTACCCACTCCTCAGGGACTTTGTCCTTATGGGTATTTCGAACTTCTATGTAGTAGCCAAAAACATTGTTGAATGCAATTTTAAGGGACGGAATTTGGGTGCGTTCTGTTTCCCGTTCCAGCATGGCGTCCAAATGAGATTGTGATGTATCTCTTAGACTTCTGAGTTCATCCAGCCGCTCCGAAAACCCTGCTGCGATCACATTGCCTTTTGAAACTACTACAGGGGCTTCAGGGTGTAAGGTTTTTTTTAATAAAGAAAGTACTTCCTGGGGGGAGGGAATTTTTTCAAGCTCGACTTTTAAATGTTTCGCCGATCCCTCCATCAAAACCTTTTTAAAATTTTCTAAAACCTCTAGAGAATCTGCCAATTGATTTAAGGCGCGCGGACTAATTTTTTCTGTGGCAACCTTTGCCATGACCCGTTCAATATCAATAATTTTTGAAAGCGCTTCTTCCGTATGTTCCAAGAGTGCTGTTTCTTCCAAAAAATCCTGAACGCGCTCTTGACGCTCCTCAATAAGCTTCAATTCTTTAAGTGGAAAAGCCATCCATTGTCGCAACAAACGGGCACCCATAGCGGTTTGTGTCTGATCGATAATCTGTATCAAAGGCACCCCTTCCGGATGGTTGGGGTAGAAGAGTTCTAAGTTTCGTTGAGTAAATCGATCCAACCAGACAAAGCCCTCCTGACGGATAGGTGTAATATGGGTAATGTGTTGCAGTTTGTCGTGTTGCGTATCTGAAAGATAATGCATCACCGCACCTGCGGCACTGATTCCAGCCGTATAATTTTGAATTCCAAAGCCTTCCAATGAATGGGTTTGGAAATGAGATACTAGCTTTTGTTCCGCTGTGCTCTTCTCAAAGGCCCAATCCTCAATATAAAAACAGGGGTATTGCTCTCCAAACTGTTCCTTAAAAAATTGTTTTTTTGGCTTGGGAACCAACACTTCACTGGGTCCGTAGCTTTGCAACAACTGTTCGATTTGTTCTACATTTCCTTCCGCTACCCAAAAGTCGCCTGTAGAAATATCCAAAAAAGAAATTCCCCAATGTTTTTCAAAAAATACAGCAGCGAGATAGTTGTTTTTCTTTTGGTCCAAAACATCATCGTGGAGCGATACTCCCGGGGTGATCAACTCGGTAACTCCTCGTTTTACAATTTTTTTTGTCAACTTGGGATCTTCCAATTGATCGCAAATTGCCACCCGACACCCTGCCTTTACTAGTTTGGGTAAATAGGTGTTAATCGAATGATGTGGAAACCCAGCCAATTCGGTTTCACTTGTACTCCCTGCTCCGCGTTTGGTCAGGATAATACCTAAGATTCCTGCAGCCTTTACCGCATCTTGACCAAAGGTTTCGTAAAAATCCCCTACCCGAAACAGCAAGAGCGCATCAGGGTATTTCGCCTTGATGCGGTTGTATTGTTTCATTAGAGGTGTCTCCTTAGCGGCTTTGGGCACGAAAATTGGTTTTTACGAATGTATTTAAAATTTGAAGGTTTCCCCAAAAACAAAGATGCAAATCCCTTCATAAAAATCAGACTGTGTATTTTTGTTTTTTCTAACAAGTTATGCGCAAACTCAAAAACGAAGAATTGATCCGAAAATCGGTAGCGGAATTTAAAGCTGCTGAGAAACTGCCCTTGACATTAATCTTGGATAATATCCGAAGTTTAAATAATATCGGTTCGGTCTTCCGTACTTCAGATGCGTTTTTAGTCAAAAAAATATACCTCTGTGGTATTACCGCGTGTCCGCCACATAAAGACATTCATAAAACAGCCCTTGGAGCTACAGAAAATGTCAATTGGGAATATGCTGAATCTGCCCTTGATGTTGTAAAAAAGTTACATAAGGAGGGAACCTCGGTATGGGCGATCGAACAAACAGAAGCCGCAACACCACTAGACCAATTTCAACCCAACCCAAATCAAGCCCATGCGTTTGTATTGGGCAATGAAGTTCATGGGGTCGCGCAAGAAGTAGTCACCACGTGCGGGCAAGCGCTTGAAATTCCACAATTTGGAACGAAACATTCTTTAAACATCAGTGTGGCTACAGGAATTATTGTTTGGGATTTTTTTACGAAAAAGAAGCTCTAAATACCGCTCTTAAAATTTTTTGAAAAGTGTATTCGTCTTTTTCAAAATCGATCCGATCCACATCGATTTCTAGAACAGGATAAGGAAGGTTACTATTCAACAGTCTGCGATATCTGGCTTCGATCTGTTCTAGGTAGGACTCCTCAATACCTTGTTCAAAAGAGCGTCCTCTGGCTTGAATTTGCTTTTTTAAATGAGCCACCGATGCCTTTAGAAAGAGTAATAAACTCGGCTTTTTTTTCTGTTCAATTTCTAAATCAAATTTTTCTCTATACGTCTCAAACTCGTCTGAGCTCAAATTTTCTGCTGCAAAGACCAAACACTTATGCAAACAAAAATCTGCAATTACCGCCTCGGGCTTTTTTTCCCAAAAAAGTGTGTCTTTTTCAAATCGATCATTCAAAAAATAGGTCTCCACTTGCAAGGCATGGGCCTCCGGATTTTGATAAAAATCTTCCAAATATGGATTTTCAGCAAACGCTTCTGTATGTAACACAATCTGATAGTGCTTTGCAATCAGACTAGCTAAAGTTGTTTTACCAACACCAATATTCCCCTCGATTGCGATATAAGGAAATACTTTAAGAATGGGGGGAAGACCCAAATTGTATTTCAGAGGAATAACCTCAGCAGGATCTGGACTTTGGGCTACTAATTGTTCTACCGTTTGAAATAAAATGGGGTGGGTAAGGCTTGGAGCAATTTCGCTCAAAGGCTTTAAAACAAAATTTCGCTGGTGCAATTTGGGATGGGGAACTTTAAGGTCACTAGCGCAAATAATTTCATTTTTATAAAATAAAAGGTCTAAGTCGATGGTTCTAGCAGCATAACCTGAATCAGGTTCTCTATAACGGCCCAGTTGGTGTTCGATTTCCAAAAAAACCTCCAGAAGAGCCTGAGGGTCAAGGGTTGTATCTAGGCTTGCACAGGCGTTGTAAAAAGGTGTGCTCTCAAATCCCCATGCGGGCGTCTCGTAAACTTGAGACAATTGCTTTACCGAAATGGGATAGGCTTCCATCAAAGCGAGTGCTTTGTGAAGGAATTCCATACGCTCTCCTAAATTACTCCCAAGGGAAATAATAATTTGATCTTTCAAAACGAAATTCTAAAATAATTGTAAATCTACAAAACCTTATATTTGTAGCACCAAAACATTTTACATGAATTTTCTACGAAGTTTTTTTGCCTCAGTTTTGGGTACGTTAACTGCTATTGGATTCGCTTTTGCAATTCTTCTTTTTATTTTTTCAGCAACAGCAAGCCTACTCAACGCTCCGTCTGCTAATCGGCCCTTAAAATCAAGCAGCATACTGTCCCTAGATTTGAAACTCCCTCTTGTAGAGCGTCCTCCTGTCTTTGATGAAATTCAACAATTCTTGGGAATTGATGAAGAAGTCATTGCGCTACCCGATGTACTCTCTGCCATTCGAACCGCCAGTACAGATCCTAACGTTGAAGGAATTCGATTGCGTTCCGATTTTGTAACAGCGGGGTGGTCGCAGGCGCACAGCATAAGAAAAGCCCTAAAAAAATTCAAATCCACAGGAAAATTCATTTATGCCTACGGAGATTTTTTTACTCAAAAAGGATATTTTGTCGCCTCTGTAGCAGATTCTATTTTTTTAAATCCAGCAGGAGCTTTTGAATTTAAGGGTTTGGCCTCCGAAGTGCTTTATTATAAAGATTTTCAAGACACCTATGGTTTTAAAATGGAAGTGGTACGACACGGAAAGTACAAGAGTGCCGTGGAGCCCTTTTTAGAAAACGAAATGAGTGCAGAAAATGAATATCAAATCAGCAGTCTTTTAAACGACCTTTGGTCAACGGTACGAGAAGAAGTTTCCTCCGACAGAGGGTTTACCCCAGAGGCTTTGGATGCTTTGATCAATGACAACACACCAAGTCTTCCAGAAGAAGCTCTAGAAGCCAAACTCATTGATGGGCTTCACTATGAGGATACATTTAATGAAAAAATTAAGCTTCGATTGGAAATGGATCTCGAAGACGAACTGAAGTTGGTCTCCCAAAACCGTGTCAATGCAAGTAACGCTTCCTATGACAGTGCCATTAAGGATCGTATAGGGGTTGTTTTTGCCAACGGACCCATCTTGTATGGTGAAGGTACTGAGTCCATCATTGCCCAGGGTGTTTTCGTAGAAACGCTAGAAGATTTAGCTCAAGATGATTGGATCAAAGCGGTGGTTTTAAGGATCAACTCCCCAGGGGGAAGTGCCTTGATTTCGGAATTGCTGTGGCGTGCCGTTGAAAAAGTAAAAGAATCCAAACCTGTGATAGTGTCAATCGGAAATACAGCAGCCTCAGGAGGGTATTATATCGCGTCAGGAGCCGATGCTATTTTTGCAGATCCGATGAGTATTACAGGATCCATAGGGGTATTTGCCACCTTGCCCAACGCAACCGATTTTTTAAAGGACATTGGGATACAAGCGCAAACGGTAGAAACCCATCCCAACGCATTGGGCTACAGTCCCTACCAACCCCTAACCCCAGCCTTTAAAAAGCAGTTGGAGAAAGGTATTGAAAAGACCTATACCCAATTTAAACAACGGGTGGAACAAGGGCGTTCTTTAGATCCGGAAGTGGTTGAAAATGTTGCCCAAGGTAGAGTCTGGACAGGAAAACAAGCCTTAGAATTAGGTCTAGTAGATCGTTTGGGCGGCCTGGAGGATGCCATCGCAGAGGCTGCAGTGCGCGCAGGAATTGAAACCTACAACACCTTGGAATACCCCAAATTTGAAGAAAGTTTAGAAAGCATGTTGAAAGGAATCAGTCCCTCTATTGAACTCCAAAACCCAATTGAAAATTGGATCCCCAAGGACGTATTGCTATCATTTAAAAATTTCAAAACTAAAACTCCCTCTCCCTACATCCAAACCCTTATGCCTTTTGAATTAAAAATCCACTAAATGATAGCTCAAAAAAAAGAACTTGCTAAAAATATCTACCTGTTACTCGCAGGATTATTTATTACTTCTTTGGTGGTATCCAATTTGATTTTCCAAAAGTTCTTTTATTGGTATCCCTTTGATTTTAAGCTTTTTGGCAATTCTCTTTTTGAACTCTCCGTAGGGGTCTTACCCTACCCCCTTACCTTTTTAATTACGGACTTGATTTCAGAAATTTACGGCAAAAAGAAAGCCAATCAAGTTGTAGTAACGGGTATTTTCGCTTCTTTTTTTTCTATGGGAATTCTGTTGCTCGCCAATGCAGTTCCTGCCCTAGCCAACTCGCCCATAGACGATTCCACTTTTAATCAGGTTTTTGCGCTTTCTCCCATCGCTGTTCTGGCCTCCATGATCGCGTATTTACTGGCTCAATTTGTGGACATTCGTATTTATCACTTTTGGAAAAAACTGACTCAGGGTAAAATGCTTTGGTTGCGAAATAACTTTTCAACGTTTAGCTCACAGCTTATTGATTCGGTTCTCGTAGTTGGATTATTGAGTGCTTTTGGTGTATTGGATTGGAGTCTTTTTTGGGGACTGGTCCTTTCTAGTTTTCTTTTTAAAGTTTTTGTAGCAGCTCTAGACACACCCCTACTTTATCTTTTTGTAGGTTTATTTAGAAAAACCTTTGATTTAAAGCCTACAGATGAAATTGAAATTTAAACTATGAGCGAAGCATCCGAAGGGACACGACTGAATAAATACCTCAGCGAAATTGGACACTGTTCTCGAAGAGCAGCAGACAAATTGATCGATCAAGGCCGCATCCAAGTAAATGGAAAAGCCGTCGTAATGGGACAAAAAGTAAGTCCCCAGGACCGTATTGAAGTCGATGGAATTTTGGTTGAAAACCATCAGGAAGGATCGGTTTATATCGCCTTTAATAAACCAAAGGGTATCGTTTGTACTACAGATACTCGAGTAGAAAAAGACAACATTATCGACTACATCAATTATCCAAGTCGCATCTTTCCCATAGGTCGTTTGGATAAAATGAGTGAAGGGCTGATCTTACTGACCAATGATGGGGATATTGTCAATAAAATCTTACGCGCTCGGAACAATCACGAAAAAGAATATATCGTAACAGTAAACAAGCCTGTAACAGAAGAATTTGTTGAAAAAATGGGAAGTGGAGTCCCCATTTTAGATACGGTTACCAAACCCTGTTTTGTAGAACAAATCCACAAAAAACAATTTCGAATTATTTTAACCCAAGGCCTCAATCGCCAGATTCGAAGAATGTGCGAGTTTTTAGAGTATCGGGTAGTTGAGCTAAAACGAGTTCGTATTATGAACCTCAAGTTGGATACTAAAGTGGGACGCTACAGAGACTTAACTAAAAAAGAAATGACGGAATTGCGCAAGCTCCTAGCCGATTCTAGCAAACACATTTAGGACTGAAAACGCAACTTGACGCGTTGCCCCTCATTGGACCGTACATTAAAAACCGTTTGATCTTCAAAAAGTAAGTACTGCCCACGAATTCCCGTTAATTTCCCTTCATAAAGCGGTGTTTTTGACAAATTTAGGCTAACAACTTTTGTAGGATACGACTGAACAGGAAATTCAAATTTTTGAAGCGCTGCAGTGGTTTTCATATAGGGTTTCAGCTCCTTGGGTAACTGATCTAAAGCCTTGTGAAACGCTTCCTCCCAAACGATGGGTTCCGATTCATTTTGAAGCATTTTTCTCCAATTGGTTTTATCCGAAAAATGTTCCTTAAGCGCCACTTCTCCCACTCCTGCCAGATAGCGATTGGGAACTTCTAAAAGCACTAGGGCCTCATGTGCACCCTGATCGATCCAACGCGTAGGTACTTGGCTTTTTCTAGTGACACCCACTTTAAGATGACTGCTTAGCGCTAGGTAGAGAATATGAGGCTGGAGTTGCATTTTTTTTTCATATTCCAGATCGCGGTCCGCTTCACCCAAATGTGCCTTACTCAGCTCGGGTCGCATGATCCAATCTCCAGCTGCGGGGGTTTCAAAAAAACAAGATTTGCAAAAACCTTGTCTAAAGATGGGGAGTTCTTGAGAACAGTTTAAACACTGAGAACCTATATGACTTATCGTGATATGCTTTCCAATACATTGGTTGACATGCACATACCCACTCTCCATTTCTAAAAAATAATGGATGGGACTGTTTAACTCCGTGATCATTTTTTTTAAAGTTCCCTTAAACATATACTCGCTTAGAATTAATTACTTTTACGAAAGTAAGATACTAATTATTTTATGCCCATACCCCTATTTAACTCCATAGCTTCCTGGATTCTCAAAAAGAGAATACACCAAATAGAGCTTTTTGTAAGGTACCCCATTGAGGTTCAAAATGAATTGCTTCACAACTTGGTAAAAACTGCTGCTCAAACGGAAATTGGTAAAAAATATGAGTTTGAAACGGTAAAAAGTTATAACGTATTCAAAGAACGAGTCCCTGTATGTACGTATGAATCTATAGAATCAGACATTGAACGCTGTCGCCAAGGAGTCCAAAATATTTTTTGGCCTAGCAGTATCAAGTGGTTTGCAAAGTCCAGCGGGACCACCAATGCGAAAAGTAAATTTATCCCTGTGAGTACGGAAGCCCTTGAGGACTGTCATTACAAAGCAGGCAAGGATATGCTTTCTTTGTATTTTAACAATAACGAAGACTCTCAATTGCTGACAGGAAAATCGCTGCGCCTGGGTGGAAGCAATGAATTGTATAATAAAAACAACAGTTATTTTGGAGATCTTTCTTCGATCATCATACAAAATCTTCCTTTTTGGGCCGAACTGAGCAGTACCCCTAGCAATAAAACGTCACTCCTCCCTGAATGGGAGACAAAAATGAAAGCCATTGTGGCTGAATCCATCCCCGAAAAAGTGACCAGCTTGGCGGGTGTCCCCTCGTGGATGTTAGTTTTGTTACAAAATGTATTGAAAGAAACAGGAAAGGAAAACATCATTGAAGTCTGGCCAGATGCAGAAGTCTATTTTCACGGAGGCGTGAGCTTCAAGCCTTATAGTACGCTTTACAAAAATTTATTTCCAAAGTCTGACTTTCGTTATTATGAAATTTACAATGCCTCAGAAGGTTTCTTTGGGATTCAAGACCAGAACGATTCGGATGAATTGCTGCTTATGCTAGACTATGGTATTTTTTATGAATTCATTCCTTTTCAAGGTGAAGAAGAAAACGAAAGGAACATCATTCCCCTTTCTGATGTTGAGTTAAATCGGAACTATGCTATGGTTATTACCACCAATGGTGGGCTCTGGCGATATAAAATCGGAGATACCATAAGGTTCACCAGTCTCTCTCCCTATCGCATTCAGGTTACGGGAAGAACGAAGCATTTTATCAATGTATTTGGTGAAGAATTGATTATTGACGATGCAGAAAAAGCACTTGCCAAGGTAAGTAAGCTAACCCAGAGTACCCTGTCCAATTATACCGCTGCTCCAATCTTTATGGAAAAAGATCGTAAAGGAGCCCATGAATGGATTATCGAATTTGAAAAAGAACCTGAGGATTTAAATTACTTTGGTCATCTCCTAGACGAGGCACTCCAAGAAGAAAATTCCGATTATGAGGCCAAACGCTATAAAAACATGACATTGCATCCCTTAAAAATTCACAAAGCGCGCCCAGGATTATTTTATAAATGGCTTTCTAAAAAAGGAAAATTGGGTGGTCAACACAAGGTCCCTCGACTTTCCAATTCCAGAACAATTCTAGAAGAACTTCTAAACTTAAATAACTAGGAAACGACTTTTAATTTGGGAAGTTCAATTTTGGACAACTTTTGATCGGCGTATTGCTTGGTTACTTTGAACTTTTTAACATCACTATCCGGGAGTTCAAACATGGCGTCGTTTAATACCGCTTCACATAGAGAGCGTAACCCACGTGCACCCAGCTTGTATTGTAATGCTTTTTCTACGATATAATCCAACGCTCCAGGAGTAAATTGGAGTTCAATCCCGTCCATTTGAAACAACTGAATGTATTGCTTTACCAAAGCATTTTTAGGTGTGGTCAAAATCATGCGGAGTGTGGTTTCATCTAAGGGGGTCATATGGGTCAGTACGGGCAACCTTCCAATAATCTCGGGAATCAAACCGAAAGAACGCACATCCCTTGGAGTGATGTACTGTAAAATATTTTCCTTATCTACCTCACGCTGTTCCAAAGCCGTTTTATACCCAATGGCTTGAAGGTTCAATCGTTTGTTGATGTGTGCTTCAATTCCGTCAAAAGCCCCTCCAGCGACGAATAAAATATTTGATGTATCGACCTCAATAAACTTCTGGTCTGGATGCTTCCGTCCCCCTTTTGGTGGAACATTGACCACAGTTCCTTCCAGTAATTTTAATAAGGCTTGTTGGACACCTTCCCCCGAAACATCTCTGGTGATGGAGGGATTGTCACTTTTTCGTGCAATTTTATCAATCTCATCGATAAAGACAATGCCTCTTTCGGCGCGTTCCACATCGTAATCTGCAGCTTGAAGTAAACGGGTCAAAATACTTTCAACATCTTCTCCTACATAGCCTGCCTCAGTCAATACCGTAGCATCTACAATGGCCAGAGGAACTTTTAAAAAACGAGAAATGGTTTGTGCCAGGAGTGTTTTTCCTGTTCCTGTGGGACCGACTAAAAGGATGTTGCTTTTTTGAATTTCTACTTCATCGCCTTTGGTTTTGTCTTGAAGCAACCGTTTGTAATGATTGTAAACTGCTACAGACAAGACTCTTTTGGAGGCTTCTTGACCAATTATGTACTCGTCCAAAAAAGCTTTGATTTCTTTTGGAGGTTTTAGCTCTAGGGGTGAGGTTCCCGAAATCTCTTCTGTGGTTTCTTCAAGTACAATTCCGTGGGCTTGAACAATGCACTGGTCACAAATATGAGCGTCCAAACCGGCGATCAGCAATTGGGTTTCAGGCTTTGGTCTCCCACAAAAAGAACAGTTTAGATCTGGTTTACTCATGGTAAAGGGGTATTATTTTGGTGCGTTTTGGAGGACTTCATCCACCATTCCGTACGCTTTCGCTTCTTCTGCTTTCATCCAATAATCCCGATCACTATTTTCTGTGACTTTCTCCATGGATTGTCCAGAATGTTTGGAGATAATTTGATAAAGCTCATCTTTTAGTTTCAGAATTTCTCTAGCTGTAATTTCAATATCCGATGCTTGTCCCTGCGCACCTCCCAAAGGTTGGTGAATCATTACCCGTGCATGGGGTAGCGCAGAACGCTTTCCTTCATGACCCGCACAGAGCAATACAGCACCCATAGAAGCCGCAATTCCAGTACAGATCGTCGCGACATTTGGTGTGATGAACTGCATCGTATCGTAAATCCCAAGACCTGCATAAACGCCTCCTCCAGGAGAGTTGATGTACATTTGGATGTCCCGATTGGAGTCTGTACTCTGTAGAAAAAGTAATTGGGCTTGAATGATATTGGCAACTTGGTCGTCAATAGCAGTACCTAAAAACATGATGCGATCCATCATCAGGCGAGAAAAAACATCCATTTGTGCAACGTTCAATTGGCGTTCTTCTATAATGTATGGGGTCATGCTACTTACGATTTTATCGTAATACATTGCATTAATTCCATGATGCTTAGTCGCATATTTTTTAAATTCTTTTCCGTAGTCCATATCTCGCATATTTGGTATAAAATTAATGAAATTATTACGCTTTGCCGTAGGCTTCTTTAACAAAGGTGTCAAAACCTACTTTCTTGATTTTTAACGGTGCTTTTTCTTTGAAAAAAGTAAGCATCTTTTCTCCCATCAACTGTTCTGAAAGTTTTCTCGTCTCCTCCTGGTTTGACAAAACGTTAGAAACGATTCCATCCAATTGTTCTTGTTCTGGGATTTGGCCGTATTGCATCATTTGATTTTTTACCAAAGTTGCAGCATAGGCTTTGAGCTCTTCAAAAGTCAAAGAGAGTTCGTTCTCATTAATAATTTTTCCTTCAATGAGTTGATAGCGAATCCCCTTTTCTGATTTGTTGTATTCTTCCACAGCTTCTTCCTCGGTCATCGGTTCTTTCCCAGAAGTCTGAATCCATTTTTTTAAGAAATCCCCAGGGAGTTTAAATTTTGTCTTTTCAACAAGGGCCTCTGAAATATCATTCATCAGTTTTTGATTGGCTTGAGGCTCAAATTGGGCTTGTAAACTGGCTTTGATTTTATCTTTTAGTTCTTGTTTTGAGGTTACCGTTCCCGGTTCGTACAATTTATCGAAAAGTTCTTGGTTCAATTCAGCAGGAACACGTTCATTGATTTCTTTAAGTTCCACGGTAATTTCCTTTGAAGCGAGCTCTTCAATTTTCTTATCGTCCACATTCAACAGTCGTTTTCCAGTAGCCTCATCACTAAAAAGTCCTTTCCCTGTAAGATTTAAAACGGCCCCTGTAGTGGCCTCTTTGAGGGCTTTGATCGCTTTTTTAGATTTGAGGTCTTCTAAGGTAAAGTTGGCCATTGTTTCGAGCTCTGCTTCTTCATTTCTAAATTGAGCGGTGATTTCAAAACCTTTCTGAACTTCCTTTTGGGAAACTAATTTGCCATACTGTTTTTGAATATAGGAAAGTTGTTCCTCAATCATTTTTGCTTCGGGTTCTATCTCGTAGCGAATGACCTTTTTCAGAACCTCCAATTTGACCTCAAACTTGGGTGCAAGTCCCAATTCAAATTCGAAGTCCATTTGATCTGCTTTCCAATCTAAAGCCTCTTCAGACGCTTTGGGAATTGGGTTTCCCAATAATTCAAGTTTTTCCTCTTGAATAAATTTATCCAAATTCTCTCTGAGTAACTTATTTACTTCATCCGCAATAACCGCTTGCTCATATTGCTTTTTAATCATTCCCATGGGGACATGACCTTTTCTGAATCCAGGGATATTCGCATTTTTTCTATAATCATTTAAAACTGAACTTACTTTACCATCGTAGTCTTTGCGATCTACTGTGATCTGAATTACAGAATTTAATGCGTCAATATCGGTTTTGCTAATGTTCATTATCATTGAAATTTAGTGCGCAAAAGTACACTTTTTTCTCTCGTCGTATAATCCGCAAATCGAATTGTACGCCGATTTAAAACGGATTGTACCTCTACTTTAGTGAAATTTTGGCAAATGTAATCAATCAAATAGAAAAAAAGTAGCTCTTCAGCATTCAATTAACAGGCATTGCTTTAAAGGCATAGAACGGATCTGGCACCTCGCCAGCGAGCCAGGAAGCCTCTGTATCAGGAGTTAGAGTTAACGGCATCCGCTGCTTGCTGTTGTGGATCTCTTGCATGATCCCTTGGGCTGCTGTGGTGACGATTGAGAAGGAGTTCACCACATCACCGGTAGTACGATCGATCCACTCGTCGCATAGCCCCGCAAAGGCGAACAACCCTTGGTCTGCTAGACCGATGAGGTGCTTCTGTTTGCGTTTCCCCTTATCATCGAGCCATTGCCACTCATAGAAGCCATCTGTGATCACCAGACAGCGCTTCGCTTGCCTAAAGGACGGCTTCTCAGCCAACGTCTCCAGCTTTGCGTTAAGGGTGAAACGACGAATATCTTGCTCTTTAGACCAATACGGAATTAAACCCCAGGAAAAGCTCTGTAGCTCTTTTGGGACCTCAGCGGTGATAACAGACAGACTGGGGTGGGAAAAGCCGTTAAACACCCCTTTTTGAGCTTCTCCGCTTACATTAAAGCGTTGCTGTATCTCCGTTGAGGTCTTCGTCTGTTGAGCGTGGTAGCACATACTCAAATATATTGTATATTTCTACTCCTCAAAACTTTACAATGGAAAATACTACAGAAGAATCTCACTTATTGGTCTTATTAGGAAATGGATTTGATCTGGCGCATGGTTTAAAAACATCCTACAGTGATTTAATGGATTATTTATTGGAAGAAACCAGAAAAAATTCAACAAAAAAACCCCCTTTTATAAAATTATATAAAAAAGATGGAGAAACTAAAGAAGACCCTTATTTAGCTATGACACATAACTCTAAATTAGGTAAAAAAGTCCTCACAACTAAACCAAATTCCAATAGCATCTTATTTAGATTTTTATTCGAAAATTTTAATACAACAAAAACTTGGGGAGATTTTGAGGAAACTTACTTTAGGGTTTTATATGGCCATAAAGGAGATAGTAAATTAGATACTCAAAATAACCGTATAGATATTATTAATAAAGAATTTGAACATCTAAGAAAACTCTTAGAAGACTATTTAACCGGAGTAGAAGACAAAATTGATGAGGACCAAATTCAGAGTTATATTAATGAAAATAGTGTTTATGAGTTATTATCACAAAAAACAAAAAACCATTTATCAATTAATATTATAAACTTCAATTACACCTCTAAAATTGCAAATGTGATTAATGAAAAATTGTTTATTCCACTTACCCATTTTGACATATCAGGTCGAGAGGGCACTTATTACAAAAAATCAAAAATTTTTCATATTCATGGAAAAATAAATTCAACTGAAAATCCAATCATCTTTGGTTATGGCAATGATCGATCGGAAAAGTTCAAGGAATTATTACAATATAGAAATGACGACTTAATGAAATACATGAAAACGTTTCTCAACAAACAGAACATTGTTAATAACCATATTAATTATTATTTAGGAGTGGGGAATACAAAAGTCATTGTTTTAGGTCATTCCTTGTCAGATACTGACAGTTCAATACTTAATAAAATTTTCAAACATAAGAATGTAAAATCTATAGAGCTAGTTTACCATCAAGACAAAAGCAAATACAAGAAAAACCTAATCCAATTTGCTCGTATTGTAGATGATCAAAATATTATTGATCAAAAAGTTTTATCTAGAGAAGAAACTGGATTTATTCCTTAATTCGCAAGTCTTCATACATTCAACGCAAACCGCGCCTCCCCACCTTTCAACAGCTGCTTGGTCGGTTTGATATTATTCTTGTACAGATGTACATTCCCTAGATAAAGCGTGATCGACTTTAGGGGCAGCTGGAACTTCTTGCTGATCAAAATGTAATACCAATCGTACTTTTACTAGTGCGTTAATATTTTCTTAAAATTTTAATGCTTAAAAGTGTAAATCTCACTTTTTATAAAGGTTTAGGGATGGTTTGGTATCTTTTTTTTGCAATCATAAGCCCTCTAACTCAGTGCATTTTTGTATGTATTAAGGGGGGCAACTCGAGACGTTTTGCTATCAAAAACCGCAAAAAAAAAATCATTACCCCCCTAACTCGAGTCTTTTTTTATCACTTTTTGGCAATCCATTTGGCAATCCATTTGGCAACCCGTCCAACTAGTTATGTAAAATAGAAAATCAACAAAACAGAGGCATTTTAGCCTTGATAATGGCGGTTAAAGTCAATAAATACGTGTGTTTAGGTGGTATGTGGCAGGTAGTGGCGCGTACCACCAGTATAATGGTCGTATAATGGCGTTATCTCGCCTGTTAGGTACAATTCGTTTTCGTCAAAGATTGCGGTTAAAATCGCCTCAAAAGCACGCCGTACAAAGCTTCGCGCGCTATTCTCACTCAAACGTGTCGTGTACGTTTCGTTTTGTGGCCCCTACTACGTCGACCAATTTTTTAAGCCAAGCCAACCTAATATTTTTAGCTGTTTTTGAATTATAAAAAATAAATTCTACTATATTTGCACCCCAGAATTAATAACCAGAGGATCGGGCATCCTCACAAATTAATATGATATGCCAGTAAAACTGAGACTTCAAAGACACGGAAAAAAAGGAAAACCCTTTTATTGGTTAGTTGCCGCTGACTCTCGTGCAAAAAGAGACGGACGTTATCTCGAAAAACTAGGAACGTACAATCCCAACACCAATCCCGCTACAGTAAACATTGACATTGATCGTGCTGTAAATTGGATGGAAAAAGGGGCACAACCCACAGACACAGCTAGAAACTTGTTGTCTTACAAAGGTGCCATGCTAAAGTACCACCTTAATGGAGGTGTTCGCAAAGGAGCATTAACCCAGGAAGCAGCAGATCTAAAGCTAGCGGAATGGTTAAAAGAAAAAGAGGCTAAAATCCAAGCCAAAAAAGAAGGATTAACAAAATCTGAAGCAGAAGCTGCAGCAAAAAGACTCGCTGCAGAAAAAGAAGCCAGTGAAAAACGACTCGCTGCTGCCGCGGCTGAAGAGGCTGAGGCTGTTGCTGAGCAGGAACCTGCTACAGAAGAAGCTTCAGCAGAAACAGAAGCTGCTCCAGAAGAAGTAAAAGAAGAAGCCGCCGCTACTCCTGAAGAAGCAAAAGAAGAAACTCCAGCTGAAGAAGCTTCCGCTGAAGAAGAGGCTCCCGCTGCAGAAGTAAAAGCTGAAGAGGCTCCCGCTGCAGAAGCAGCTGCTGAAGATACCCCTGCAGAGGAAGGTAAAACAGACGCTGAAGAGAAGGAAGCGGAGTAAGTATACTTTCAACGATGAAAAAGGAGGATTGCTTCTATGTAGGAACCATCGTTGGAAAATACAGTTTTAAAGGAGAATTACTGATCAAAACAGACAGTGACACTCCAGAAGCCTACACAGAACTGGAATCAATCTTTGTGGAACTCAACACGGGATTGGTTCCTTTTTTTATTCAAAAATGCCAACTTCACAAATCCGCCTTACTCAGAATACAATTTGAAAATGTAACCGATGAAGCCGCAGCAACGGGACTTTTAAAAAAAGATTTGTATCTGCCGCTAAGCTTTCTTCCTCCTTTAGAAGGCAATAAATTTTACTATCACGAAGTAATCGAATTTACGGTTGTAGAAGGCGAACAAATAATCGGAACGATAGCGCGTATTCAGGATCAGGGGCTTCAGGCGTTGTTTGAAATAAAAAAGAAAGATGGAACTCTGGCTTTAGTTCCAATTCACGATGATTTTATCCTCGAAGTAGATCGAAGTAAAAAAACGATGCGCGTAGAGCTCCCCGAAGGGCTATTGGATCTTCAAAATTAACAGCTCTCACCAAACTCAAAAGAATAATACAAATCCAAAAGAAGGCAGCGGGGTATTGTTTCCCTCGTTGGTCGATACGGGGACTAAACTTCTAGGCAAAATAACCGTACCGTCTTCACTTCTGTTCAAGCCGTATTCTTCGGGGGTGGGATTGGGTTGTGCCAAGAAATTTTGAACTTCAAAGTACAAATTGAAGGAAAGGTCTTTAAAATTCCACTTTTTATCAAATCGAATATCTGCTAGGTTAAACGCGTTGAGTTTTACCTCTCCTAATCGGTCATAATCTAGAATTATTTCAGGATAAGAAGTCGTACTCGCTTCGATATCAACTGGTACATAGGGATTTTTTCCTGCATACCTCCATCGGGCGCTGATTTCCCAATTCCGCTTGAGTTTATACCCGCCCGAAAAAGAAATCAAATGACGACTGTCCCATACCGAGGGTCTTGAGATTCCATCCAATCCTGTAAAGTCACTAAAAAAGTAAGTGTAAGCAAAAACACCGTAAAAGTTTCTAGATAGTTTTTGCTGGAATAAAAGTTCTGCTCCCGAGCTCTGTCCTTCCCCCTCAGTGAGAATAGCCTCATTTCCCAAGACTTCAAATCCCCCTCCTTTATTGGCCAGAGAAACGCCCTCTGCTACAGAGATGGGGTAGTCTGCATAATTCTTTACAAAGCCTTCTATTGTAAATCGAGATACGGGAGTTAAATTGTATTCTAGACCCGCTACAATATGATCACTTCTTGTGTACCGCGTGTTTTGATTGACAAAAACAGCGCTTTGGTTTTGATAGCCCAGCATGGTATACGTCGGTATTTTAAAATACCTCCCTAAGGACCCATTTAACTTCCATTTTTGGTCTTCGGTCAAGGCGTAGGAGAAGGAAGCTCTGGGAGACAGATTATCGATTAAGTTTGATCCTGTAGAAAAAGAATCGGCATCGGTTCGCAAACCTAATGAAAGATTCAATCGATCGCTCCAAAATTTTCTAGATCCCTTGACAAAAAAGCCGTATTTGGCAAAGTTCAGATCGGTTATGTAGGTTAAATTTTCTCTTAAAAAACGGGTATCGTTTTGGTAACTTGAATTTTGGACGTTAAACCCTGTAGACCACTTCCACTCGTTGATGTATTGAACGGCTTGGAAGCGGAGTTTCGTTTCCCATTCAAAGGAATCGTTTTGAAATAAAATCCCTGTTTTGTTTGTATTGTCTTGATATCGGGAAAAGACGTTTTGCAAACGGTTGGAGCTCACGGCCGTATTGATGAATCCTTTTCCGTTCTTGTAATTCCTTTTCCAAGCCAGTCCTACCGTAGTACTGCGTTGATCGATGATTGCAACTTGTTCCAAAGTGGCTTGCTGTTCTGCATCAAAGTCATCTGGAGGTTTTACTGAAAAATCATCAATAGAACCAATGCCGATAAATGTAAGTGTATTGTACCGATCGATTTCATGTTTAATTTTCCACTGATAATCCCAATAATCAGGTCGAATAGGAAGTCCGATTAACTCGAAAAGGAATTGCAAATAACTTCTTCGGGCAGAAAACAAAAAGGTGGTTTTTGCGGGTTCCGACTTGTCCTTTCGAAATAAGGGCCCTTCTAAAGTCAGTCCCGCTTCACTGGCACCAAAACGAAAATTCCCACCAAAACCGTTGGGGTCTCCTTCGCGTTGTTCAAAAGAAAGTACACCCGAAAGGGGATTGTCGTATTCGGCACCAAAGGAGGAACTAGAAAGCGTTACCTCTCTGATAAAAGACACATTGATCATCCCCACAGGCCCCCCAGCACTTCCCTGGGTGCTAAAGTGATTGATGTTTGGGATTTCAATTCCATCTAAATAATAAACCGTTTCGTTGGGCGCACCCCCTCGGATAATGATGTCGTTTCGAAAACCTCCAATAGAGGGAGAAATCCCAGGCATACTTTGTACCACTTTGGTGATGTCGTTATTCCCTCCAGGATAGGTTTCGATCTCTACCGCAGAAAACGTTTGTGTGGATAGTGGTGTTTCACTTTTTGTTTTAAAGGGACTTCGAATCACAACAACCTCATCCAAATTTTCTGCAACTTCTTCGAGTTCAAAAAGTAAGGGAATGTTTCCAACCGATTTTACAATGATATTGTATTGTGTAGCTGTTTCATAACCCAAATAACTGGCTACCACATTATAGGATTTTGAAGGAATATCGTTGATCGAGAAAAAACCATTCGCATCAGTTACTGTGCCTAGGTTCGTTCCTTCTAGGATAAGAGTTGCTCCCTCTAGGGGCTGTTGACTTTGTATATCTAAAATGCGTCCGCTTAGTCCTCCCGTATTTTGAGAAATAGCAAAATAACTTGATAAAAAAAGAAGAAATGTGATTTTTTTGTGCATGTGCAAAAATAGCCTAAAACAAGAAAGTTATGTCATTTTTGTTTATTTATTTTTTATTATCTTTAAACAAAAATTGCTATGAAAAACAGAAGAGACTTTTTAAAAACTGCTTGCAAGCCTGTTGTGCTTGCGACTTTAGGCATTCCTCTATTGGAAGCATGTAGTTCAGAAGAACTTTCTACTTCAGACTCTACTGTTAACTCAAATTCTAGTGCTACGGAGAGAGCCCCCTTGACTGTCAACATTTCAAGTGGAGACTTTACAGGTCTTCAAGAGGTTGGGGGCTGGTTAAATTATACGGGGGAAAATCTCTTACTTGTCCGCATTAGCGAGGAAGTGATTCGTGTCTTTGACAACAAATGTCCTCACCAGGGAAATAGAGATCGTTGGGTATATGACGGAAGTGAATTTACCTGCCAACACCATAACAATTCATACACCAACAGTTGTAGTGGGGGTCTCAAATGTTACACAGCCTCACTAAGCGGGAATACCCTCACCATCACATTTGATTAATAGTTAGTTCTTTTTATACAGCACACCCTCCTTCTTTATATCGTAGTGTTCAATAAGGAACCTTATGATGAAAAAATAACCCAACAAGTAAGTCAACGTTATTCCGTATTTAAAATACGCTTCACCAAAGAAAAATAAGTTATACCCAGAAAAAATATTATTGATAAAAATCAATACGGCTCCTATCAAGGCAAAACTTCCTTTCACTGTAGGGAATTTGGCAATCTGGACTACAGAAACCGATACCAAAAGAGCCAAGACAACCACTCTCAACTGAACCCACCAAAATAATGCCCCATAGTAGTCGGAAAGCTTAAAATTCATTTCAATTCCATAGGGTATCGTCAAGAGAAATCCTATCAAATAAAGTGACACTTTTTTAATTCTTGCACATTTATATAGCATAAAAGAGAACAGCACTATATTTAGATTTAACACGATCATCATAATAGAAAAAGACCAGATGTCTTTAGATCCATAGGTTGCTAAGAGATTACCTACAATTTGAAATACTAATGCAGCATTCAAAAGTGCATTTCCCTGCCCTAACCCAAGTCGATAATAATAGAAAAAACCTAAAACATAGAATGACGAAACATATTTGTGAACCTGCTCTCCCACAAACTCTCTCAGAAAAGAATCCACTAGAAATAGAAGAAAAAATAGGAGGAACGACCTAGTTTTGTATGGGGGAAAAAAATTACGGTAGGCCATTTAATTTAAGAATTGACCAAAAAAAATTCATATACGACATAAATATTTATATTTATTATAAATAAATAGTAAATAGTAATAATTACTTAATTTTAATAAAAATCTATTAAAACACGTTTGTATTATGTTCCGTTGTACTACAGCACAACCTTATAATTTATATTTTTCAATAAATTGATATTATATTTATCCAATGAATGTATGGAGTTATTAGAGAAAATATCAACTGAAATAAAACGTCTTAGAAAACAAAAAGGGCTCTCCCAGGAAAGCCTTGCCTTTAAAATCGATATCGATAGAAAATACGCCTCACTAATCGAAAAAGGGAATACCAATCTCAGTGTCAATTACCTTAAAAAGGTTTGTGAGGGTCTGGATATCAAATTATCCGATTTTTTTAAAAATATTGAGGAGTAGGAGTGGTAAACTGTAGAAAATTTCAGTTTAACCAAAACCTATCTTTTACTTGTATTTAATTTTTCTTTTTGGACGCTTTTCTTTCTATTTTACGTTGCTCCCTCTGAACATCTTTTTCTTCTAGTGCTCGTAAGGCTTCATTTTTTTCTTCTTCTCTTTCGTCATAGGCTTGTCGTAACTCTTCCAGGTCCGCCTGTCCAATCTGCTCTTGATCTGCCGCTTGAAGTGCAGTATCCGCTACACCAAAACTTGCCTTTCGCGTTTGTTTACGCAAGATCTCTCGTGCTGCTTTTAGGTTGTAGTAAAAACCTGGGTCAATCATTTTATTGGCAATAAAATGTTCTTTCTTTTTTTTATCCCAGCGCACAAATAAAAACCCTCCATTTACCGAGTCCAGTGTGACACGATACACATGTGCGTGATTGGGTAGTGTTTGATATACTTGAATTTGTTCGGGGACATATCCCGCGATATATAAAATTTCTTCAACAAAAGCTTTTTGTGTGAATAAGGAAGGATCGTCATAACGTCCCTCTACTTGTGGGGCATCTTGGCACTGAACACCAGTGAGGTACAACAAAAAAATTAGACTAAAAGCAAGGCATCTATTCCAGTGCATCAGAATTACTATTTAAGTTTTCCTTGTTAATTTCTTCCAACCACATAAAACTTTTCAAAATCATAAAGCGTGCAAAATAGGTATGGGATAGGTAAACACATCTTCCTCAAAGTAACGCTTATTGTAGGTAATAAGCACATCCCGAACAGAAAAAATCAGAAGTCCTAAGGTCAATAGTGCCTTTGCATTTGTATACTGTCTTAACAACTCCATAATGGTAAAACTACCTAAGAGAGAGAGGGTCAGTCCATAAATTACTCCATGAATACGCATATCTCCTAAGGAATTGTAAACATGACTTAAAAACACCAAAAGATAAGATCCGTAAAAAAGAACCCCCAACAGATGTGCACCCAATACATACTTTTTAAAATAGTGAAAAAAATTGTAGCTCAAAAACAAGAGCATCATCCAATAACAAAAAACTCCCCATTTCAAAAATGAAGAGTTGTTTTCAAATAGAATGAATAGATCCCCCATCCATAAAAAAAGAAATATCCCTATGAAAGTGGTTTTTCTTTCTGGAGTAGTAACCCAATAATAGATAAATAAAGTAGGGACAATAAGAGGTTCAATAATAAACTGTAGTGTTTTTTGTTGCGATTCAACAAAATAGGAGTTCAAAAGAACAAGCAGTATAAACAAGACTTGGGGGAGTTTTTTCAAAACAAGTGGGATTTAATTTTTCAAATTAATTAGGAAGCCAAAGACAGTTAAAATTTAAGGATGGATTAAAACACAATTTCTATCTTAGGGTATTTGAAGTTTAAATTTTATAATGTTAAAGGATAATGGTTGAATATACCTTATTAATATGATCATTACTTCAAAGATATGAAAAAAGATAAGTTAACACTCATAAGAGTCACTAAAACAGTGTTTTAGGGTACTATAGTACTCTTTTTAAGTGTTACTTTTCTAGGCTTAATAATTTAAAGTAAACTGAATTTGAAAATTTCTACCAACCTCTGAAGCATAAAAACGCATTCGGTTTAGATAGTTTCTATAGTCGGCATTTGTAAGGTTTTGAACAATGAACCTCAATTGTTTTTTTATTTTATTACTCCCGTTTAATTCTAGTGAAAAAACAGCATCCCACTTTTGAAACCCTTCAGGAGACTCACTAATATCGACGGTTTTGGAGACAATCGTTCCCTTTTCAATTAAATTAAATTGAAAATCTGAATTGGGGAACCTGTTTTGTTTGACATACAATTGATGTGACACCTCGAAGTACCAATTGCCCTTCTGAGGTCTGTATTTTAATCTTTGAAGGGTGTTGAACGGTGGAATTAAAATCAAAGGATTTTGACTCACTTGGTCCTGTGCATAGGTATAAGAAGCGATAAGATCAAGATTGAGATTTTTGTGAATTGTAATTTTGGAATTAAAGTCCACTCCTGCTAAGAAGACATTCGTGGAACGATAGCCCCATACAGGAAACGCTCCTCTTAGGGTTTGTTCAAGACCTGTGGGTGCTATAAAGATGTAATCAAAAATTTTAGAAATATAGGGCTCCAAGTTCCAAGAGAACACTTCAGAATTCTTTGAAACACGCATTAAAACTTTATGACTTGTTTCACTGCGAAGGGATAAATTTCCGTATTCTATAGCGGCAATACTGTGGTGTAGTCCATCGCTAAAAAGTTCGGAGGGGTTCGGTGCGCGCTGTGATAATATATAGGCAAAATTAGATTCAACCTCAGACCCCAACGAGACTCCTACTCCGGTCTGCGCAGACCAGTTAAAAAAACGAAAACGAGGGTTTGTCAATAGCTGTGTTCCAAATTTTTGAACTTCAAATCTGGGAAAAAGTTGTGCATAGCCACGCCCTTGCCAGTCTGCCTGATCGTAATATTTTTGGGCATCCATAAAAACACCGTCCAAACGAACACCCCAGTCCCAACTAAACCCATTGGAAGGCTGATAGGTTCCCACCAAAAAAGTACCCAATTCGTATTTGAGGTAATCCGGAATAAGGCGCTTTACACCTGTATTGGGATTCGAAAAATTGTCTTCTAACAATCCATTGATCCCTGCTTCAAAATTCCAATCATACCCCTTTTCCCAAGAATAACTCCCCAAAACCGTTTGAGATTGAAGTTTTAGGTCAATGGCAGGAAGTTCTGAGCGGCTGCCCCTTCGCACATCAAACTCCTTGCGTTGATTGACTTGATAGCTGTACTTCCACTCCCATTTGGCATTGCTGCTCGTGGTTTTGTAAAAAGAAAATTGCAGATTTTGGTGCGTACCTCTTTGTTTTGGAGCTTGGATAGCATAAGTAAAGGGGTTGATGCGCAGTGGAACCTCTGAATTTAAGGCAGTGTATAAATCTTGAATATTACCAATATGAGCCGCACGTAAAATTCCAGCTTCATTTTCATATCGAGTATAATTCAACTCCCATCCTTTTACAATTTTTGTTCTTCCTATTTTAAGGGCAAGATTTCCCTCTTTTAGTCCGGTATTGGACAAATTATAATGCGGTGCTTGAAAATCACCGAACCGTTTTCCGGTCACATGTACACTCCAGTAATAGCCTTTGAGATAGGAGTGGGTCAATTGAGTTGTCAAACTAGACCCTCTCCCATTGGTTTCTACATTCAGTGTTGTACTTCCATAAAGACTGTCTTTTAATGCTTTTTTTGAGGGAGACAACACGATTAGACCTCCAGCGGTATCGCCCCCATATTTTAACCCTGCAGCTCCTTTGACCACCTGAATGCTTTCAAAAGCATTGAAGTCAATGTTGGGTGCGTGATCAGCTCCCCATTCTTGATCTCTGAGTCGTATACCATTGGCAACAATTCCCACCCTACTCCCATACATGCCGTGTATCATGGGTTTTGTGATGGAAGTTCCTGTCTGTAAAACCCCTGCTCCAGCAGTTGCACTCAACGCTTCAGCAAGACTTTGACTGCTATTTTGTTTGATTTGATCTTTATCCAGTCGTGCTTCTTTTACAGAAGTGCTAATTTCATCCAATTTTGAGTCGGATAAAATGATTTCATCCAATTCATTGATGTGGTGTTCAAGTTCAAAATTGAAGATTTCATCTCCCCTAAGATTGATTTTCTTTTCTAACGAATTACATTCAACATGGGAGATGACAAGGGTAAAAGTACCTGCACACAAGTCTCGGATCTCATAAAATCCGCTGGCATCGGTTTGTGTAAAAAAAGTAGTGCCCTCGATAGAAACAAGGGCACCAAAAATTGGGGTTTCGTCATGGAGGTCCATAATCCTTCCACTAAGAGAAAAAGCACAGGACTGCCCATATAAATTTGAACTAAGTCCAATAAAAAATAGGGAAGCAAAAAAATATTGAACAATCCCTTTATTCATTATTCAACTACAGTAAAGGGAATTTCGATAGCTACATCCGTTTCTCCTCCAAATCCAGCACGGGTGGTACTCGTTTTTGAAGTTGGCTCATGAATTAAATAGGCCTTTATTATTCCTGTTCCGGTTGAAGTGGCATTCCAAACGGTATGCAAAAAAACAGGATTTCCATCACTGTCTAGCGTATCACTACTCCCACTAGTAAAATCAACAGTTACTCCAGAAAATTCGAAAAACACCTGATGCTCATCAGCTTCTTCTCGTACTTCTTCAGTAATGTCTTCTACATCAGCAGGATCACTTTCGTCCAAAAAAGCAATTGCTACTTCGTAAGCAGTATTCGCTTTTAATGTAACAGTTGGAACGTTTGTTTGGTTTGCTTCCCAACGAATGGTTTGGGGTGCTTCCCCAGACGCCTGGAATTGTAGCTCTACAGTCGTAATCAGTTCTTGCTCTTCTACAATTTCTGGGGTTTCTTTTTCACAAGACAAAAGGAGAAAAAAGGAGAAAAGATAAAATAGGGCGTATTTTGTATGTTGTAATGTTTTCATTTTATTTTTGGTTTAATTCATTGTATTATTTAAGAAAGGCGAAACACAGAAGAGATTCAAAATCTAATTGCGTAAGCCCATAATCCTATGTTAACACAACTGCTGGGGGAGCTCTTAAACCAAGACCTTTATAATGTTTTAAATAAAATACGGACTGATACGTTTGAAAAATCTCCTGGTCAAGTATTGGGTTTTTGAGTGCAAAAGATTCAAAAGAAGTGTGAACCAAAGGCTGAAAAAAACCATCCAAGAGATCGTCGTGGGAACTCTCGGCATGAATGTGGGTTTTACTGTGTGTGCATTCATCGACCTTACTGTGAAAGGACAAGGTGTGTTCCAACTTCAGCCCCATAGGAACCAAAAGCATGGCAACCAGAAGCAAGGCTACTCCTGTTGAAATACGACTAGGATTTTTTCTTATTTGATTCAAAATTAAAGTGGTATCGTCTTTTAAATATGTATCCTTGTTAAAAGTACTAATTTCCAAACAAATAGAGCTTTTGGCTTTTTTGTTTCTTTTAGACTTGAATCTCAGGAACCTGATTAGGAATCAGAATCCTTCCTTGTGTTGCCTTTTTAATTTCGTCTAAAGGGACACCCGGTGCGCGTTCAATAAGTAAAAAGCCATCTGAAGTGACATCAAGTACAGCCAGATTAGTTACAATACGTTTGACACAGCGGACTCCTGTTAAGGGCAAACTACAGGCAGATCGCAGTTTGGATTCCCCTTTGGGATTGGTATGCATCATAGCGACGATAATGTTCTCAGAGGACGCTACTAGGTCCATGGCGCCACCCATTCCCTTGACCAGTTTTCCAGGAATTTTCCAGTTAGCAATATCCCCCTGATCGGAAACCTCCATGGCGCCAAGAACGGTGAGATCGATGTACTTTCCTCGAATCATTCCAAAACTCAGGGCCGTATCAAAATAACTGGCCCCTGGAAGTGGCGTTATGGTTTGTTTTCCTGCATTAATAAGATCAGGATCTTCTTCACCTGCTTTGGGAAAAGGCCCCATACCCAAAATTCCATTTTCGCTTTGAAACTCCACCTCAATTCCCTCAGGCACATAGTTTGCCACCAAAGTTGGAATCCCAATACCCAGATTCACGTAATCTCCAGATTTCAGCTCTTGAGCAATTCGCTTTGCTATTTGATCTTTGGTCAGTGCCATGGTCTAGGTGTTTTGTACGGTCCTGCGTTCAATGCGTTTTTCGTAATGGTCTCCCTGAAAAATACGGTCTACAAAAATCCCTGGAGTGTGGATTTGATTGGGGTCAAGGGTGCCCACAGGGACCAATTCCTCTACTTCAGCAACTGTGATCTTTGAAGCACCGCACATCAGGGGATTGAAGTTTCTTGCGGTCCCTCTGTAAATCAAATTTCCCGCTTCGTCCCCTTTCCAAGCTTTTACTAGAGAAAAATCAGACGTGAAGGCGGTTTCCAGTAGGTAGTTTTTACCATTAAATTCTCGGATTTCTTTCGTTTCGGCCACTTCCGTACCATAACCTGCCGGGGTATAAAATGCAGGAATCCCCATTTGTGCCGCACGACATTTTTCCGCAAGGGTACCCATAGGGGTTAAAATTACCTCGATTTCAGCAGAGAGCATTTGTCGTTCAAATTCCTGATTCTCTCCTACATAGGAACCGATCATTTTTTTCACCTTTTGGGTTCCAAATAAGAGTCCAAGACCAAAATCATCCACTCCTACATTGGCAGAAATACAACAAAAGTTTTTGTATGAAGAAGCCGCCAAGGCTTTGATTAAGTTTTCAGGAATACCACACAATCCGAAACCTCCCAGCATCAAGGTCATTCCGCTTTGAATCCCTTCAAGAGCTTCGGCGACCGTATCCACTTTTTTTCGAATCATGAGGTTAGGTTTCTATTGCATTCGGGCTTTTAGTTTTTCGGTGAGTACGGGAACTACTTCAAAAGCATCTCCTACAATACCGTAATCCGCTGCTTTAAAAAAGGGAGCTTCCGGATCTGAATTAATGACTACCTTAACTTTAGATGCATTGATCCCCGCCAAATGTTGAATCGCACCCGAAACGCCAATGGCAATATACAAATTTGAAGCTACAGGTTTCCCTGTTTGTCCCACATGTTCGCTATGCGATCTCCATCCCATATCAGATACGGGCTTTGAACAGGCTGTGGCAGCTCCTAATACGTCTGCTAAATCTTCAATTAAATGCCAGTTTTCTGGGCCTTTTAGTCCTCTTCCCCCCGAAACCACAATGTCAGCGTCTGCAATACTCACCTTGTCGGTTACTTTTTCTACAGATTCGACTTTTAAACTATTTGAGGAAACTGGATAATCGCCGCTTAACACTTCTGCAGTTCCTGGTTTTTCGTGAAGCCCATAAGAATTTGAAGAAAGCGACAAGACAACCCGCTCTTTTGTACTTTGTGTTTCATTGAACGCCTTGTTCGTAAAGCAGGTACGTTTTACTTGCAGAGGCTCGTATTGAGAAGGTAACCCCACCACATTAGATAAATAGGCTGCATCCGTTTTGACGGCAACAATAGGCCCTATATAGCGTCCATCTGCAGAACTACTTACCACCATCAACGAGGCACTTTCCTTTGTCGCGACCTGAGCAAGAGCCTCACTATAGCGTTCAACATCAAAATAAATCGCTCCTTGGGTATCGATGTTGTACAATTTGTCCACTCCAAAGGCATTTAACCGCTCGTGGTCCATTAGATTAAAACCAACTGCAACTAGAGAAACTCCTTGTGCGTCAGCAATAGCGCGACCATAAGAGGCCACTTCTAATCCCGTTTTTTTTGGAGTTCCGTTTTCCGATTCTACATATACAACTACTGCCATTCTATTTTGTTTTAAAGGACTTTCGCCTCATTTTCTAATAAATCAATCAATCCGTCAATGTCTTCTGCATCGACTAATTTTACAGGGCCTTTTTCTGCGGGTTTTTCAAAAACCTGTACTTTGCTGGCCGGAGCTGCCGCTTCAGGAGGAAGTACCTCTAGAGGTTTTTGACGCGCCTGCATAATCCCGCGCATATTGGGAATAATTAAATCTTTTTCTTCTACCAATCCCTTCTGCGCCCCAATTATCAGAGGAAGAGCAGCACTTAAACTTTCTTTACCTCCGTCAATTTCTCTTTGGACACTGACTTCATCTGATGCAATATCCATTTGGATACAATTGGCAACATAAGGCATATCCAAAAGTGTTGCCAGCATGCCACCTACCATTCCGCCGTTATAATCGATGGATTCTCGTCCTGTGATAATGAGATCATAGGATTCTTTTTTACAAACTGCAGCCAGCTGTGCAGCAACTTCAAAACCGTCCTGTGGTTGCAGGTCTACTCGAAGAGCTTGGTCCGCACCGATGGCTAAGCACTTTCTTAAAATGGGTTCACAAGAGACGTCTCCAACGGTAACTACTGTGACTTTAGCACCAACTTTTTGTTGAAACCAAACAGCGCGGGTCAATCCAAATTCATCATTCGGGTTGATGATGAACTGAACTCCCTGTGATTCAAAGGCTGTGTTTTCCTCTTTGAAATTTATTTTTGAAGTGGTATCCGGCACATTGCTAATGCAAACTAAAATGTTCATAATAACTTATTTAATACGAAAATAAACAAAAAAATGACACCGTGTCATTTTTTTTAAATTACTTATTTTAATGCTACAGAAGTTGCGTCTTTTACCAAACGAAAACCCGTGTGCTGCAAACCCGTATCGGGAGAAGATTTCATCCGTGCGCTTACGCGATATCCCGAACAATAGGCATCGTTACACAAAAAAGACCCTCCACGCATAACCTTTTGCTTAAGATAAGGCTGGTAAGGATCATAGGGTTTTTCAGGTCCCTGAGGATTGGCGACTTTACTCCCTTCGAGGTTGGCGTAATAGTCAAAGGCATACCAATCAGAGCACCATTCCCATACATTTCCAGCCATATCATACAGTCCAAAGGGATTGGGTTCGAAAGAGGCAACGGGTGCGGTATAAAAAAACATATCTTTTACATTATTCTGATAGGGAAAATCCCCTTCCCAGGAGTTGGCTTTTGGAGTTCCCTCGTTTACGGGTTCATTCCCCCAGGGGTAAAGCACTTCTTGCTTCCCCCCACTAGCTGCCCATTCCCATTCCGCTTCCGTAGGAAGCCGTTTTCCTACCCAGTTTGCGTACGCTTGGGCATCGTACCAAGAAATATGGACGACAGGATGATTTTCTTTTCCTTCCAGGGTGCTGCCAGGACCTTTGGGGTGTTTCCAACTGGTATTGGGTTGCCATCTCCACCAACTGTCGTAGGCATTGAGATCTACAGGTCCTTTTGTAGCTTGAAAAACAAGGGAAGCTGCCTGTAAAAGTGAGTCGTGAGGTTTCGGAGTTCCCGGAGGAAGTTCTTTTTTTATTTCCTCCCAATCGGGTGCTATTTCCGCGGTTGTTACATAGCCTGTTGCTTCCACAAATGCTGCAAATTCAGCGTTAGTGACTTCGGTTTGATCCATCCAAAACCCGTCCACCTGAACGGGGTGTTGTGGCGACTCGTCTCGCCTCGATTGACTGTTTTCACTTCCCATTTGATAGGTGCCTGAGGGAATCCAAGCCATTCCGTCTTTTACTAAGGGTTCATATTGGGTGGCTATTTCCTTACAACTTAGGAGACACAAGACCAAAAAAGAGCTAATCAAAAAGGTAAAACGCATACTTATAAAACTAAATAAATTGATTGATGATGTTTTCAAACCGTTCTTGTTTACCACTGATTCGTTTAGGAGGGTTCCCATTAAAAGCAATTTCAGCTAAAGCTTCTAAACTGAGGGTTCCCTTTTCAAAAGCAGCTCCTGATCCGTTATCAAAAGTTGCGTAACGTTCTTTTCGCAAGGCACTAAAGGAGGAGTGAGTCAAAATTTTCTCAGCGGTCAACAAGGCTCTAGCAAAGGTATCAGCTCCGCCAATATGGGCATGAAAAACATCTTCTAAATCGGTAGAATTCCTTCTGATTTTAGCATCAAAATTGATTCCGCCTCCCTGCAGACCTCCCGCTTGTAAGAAGACTAACATGGCTTCGGTCACTTCGTAAAGATTGACAGGAAATTGATCTGTATCCCATCCGTTTTGGTTGTCTCCTCGGTTGGCATCGATACTTCCCAGCATCCCAGCATGGGCAGCTACAGCGAGTTCGTGTTCAAAAGAGTGCTGCGCTAAAGTGGCGTGATTGACTTCAATATTTAATTTAAAATCTTTTTCCAATCCGTAGGATCTCAAAAAACCGATCGCTGTGGCTGCGTCAAAATCGTATTGATGCTTCATAGGTTCCATGGGTTTGGGTTCAATGAAAAAGGTTCCTGTAAACCCTTGTCCCCTTGCATAATCTCTTGCCATGGAAAGCAGTTGTGCCATATGGTCTAGTTCTCTTCCCATATCCGTATTGAGCAAGGACATATACCCTTCTCTTCCTCCCCAAAAGACATAATTTTCTCCTCCTAGGGAAAGGGTCAAGTCTAGTGCCATTTTGATTTGCGCCCCTGCACGAGCCACCACATTAAAATCTGGATTGGTCGCGGCTCCGTTCATGTACACCGGGTTTGAAAAACAGTTGGCCGTACCCCACAAAACTTTTACTCCTGAGGCTTTTTTCTTTTGGCTAATATAGTCGGCGATTTGATGCAAACGCTTTTCTGTTTCTGCTAAACTATCTGCCTCGTCCACTAAATCCACATCGTGAAAGCAGAAATAATCAAATCCTAATTTGGTGATTAATTCAAAAGCAGCATCCGCTTTATCACGAGCGCGCTGCATTGGGTCGTTTGATTGATCCCAAGGAAACTGTTGGGTCCCTGGACCAAAAGGATCGCCACCTTGGCCACAGAAGCTGTGCCAATAGGCTATCGCAAATTTAAAATGGTCCCGCATCGGTTTTCCCATTACAACTTGTTCTGGGTTATAGTACTTAAAGGCGAAAGGATTGTCCGATTCTTTCCCTTCAAAGGAAATGGCTCCAATCCCTTTGTAAAATTCTTGGTCTCCGGTTAAAATCATAGTTCTTTATTTAATTGATGTTCTAGTTCGTTTTTCCATTTTTGATAGGCCTCTTGGTAGATTGAAACTGTTTTTTTTGGTTCTATTTCAGCCACTTTATCATGCTGATTGACGTGTTCATTCATCCGATCCAGCTCCCCTTTTTCCAAACCTGCAGCCCGAGCAGCTCCTACGGCTCCCGTGGTGTTGTAAATTGATATGGGGTGTTGGATTAAAGTAGCAAGGGTAGTCGAAAAAATTTCAGATCGGAAAAGATTGTCGTTTCCTGCTCGGATGACCTGTGCATCCAAACCGTCTGCCTTCATAATCTCCATACCATAGGCAAAAGAAAAAGCAATGCCTTCTAAAGCGGCGCGAAACAGGTGTGCGTGCTTATGAAGGTTTAAATTTAAGTTGCAAAAATGGGTTCCCAAATTGCGGTTGTTCAGCATCCGTTCACTCCCATTTCCAAAGGGAAGGTTTACCAACCCTTCGCTTCCAACTGAGACATTAGCAGCCAGGAGATTCATAGTATTGAAATCTTTACTTTGCGTGAGATTCTTCAACCAACTGTATTGAATTCCTGCCCCGTTGATACATAAAAGTGTTCCAATACTAGGCTTTTCTTCTGTGTAATTGACATGGGCAAAGTGATTGACTCGAGAAAACTCTTGGGAAGTATTTCGGTCTGTTACCGCAAAGAGTACGCCGGAGGTACCTCCCGTTGCAGCGACTTCACCGGGGCGCAAAACATTGAGGGATAACGCATTATTAGGCTGATCTCCCGCGCGGTAGCGAATGGGAATTCCTACGGGTAAGCCTGTTGCTAAAGCTGCTTTTTGCGTTGTTTTCCCTTGGTTTTCAAAGTTCTCTACCAAAGGAGGGGTCAGGGTTGTAGCAATGCCATAATGATCCAACAACCAGTCTGCTACTTTTTTCTCTTTGTAATCCCAAAGCATCCCTTCAGACAAACCGTTTTTTGTGGTGGCAACTTCATCTGTTAATTTATAGGCAATGTAGTCTCCAGGAAGCATGTAGTGCGCTGCTTGCTTATAAACTTCAGGCTCATTTTCTTTGACCCATTTAAGTTTTGATGCGGTAAAGTTTCCCGGAGCGTTGAGAAGATGGGTGCCGTATTTTTGAACGCCAATTGTGTCCGCCGCTTGGTCTCCAATAGCAACTGCCCTACTGTCACACCAGATGATGGAATTTCTTAGAAGTTTTTTTTGACGGTCCAGAAGAACCAATCCGTGCATTTGGTAGGAAATCCCCACTGCCTTAATCTGTTGCGCATCGATTTTATTTTCTGAAAGGATTCTTTGGGTTGCCTGGCATAGGTGTTTCCACCACATTTCGGGATCTTGCTCTGCCCAATCCGGTTGAGGCGCGTGAATACGCATTTCCCCCTCTGGCTCAGAAAGTACAGCAATTTTTTTATTGCTTTCCGCATCGACCAGGGCTACTTTTACCGAAGAACTCCCAATGTCATATCCTATATAATACATCTAATTTCAATAACTCTCTTTAGGAGAATCACTGCGTTTTAAATATAATTAAAAGTTTGTTGGAACTTCTTGACTCGATCCTAAAATTTAAATTCAAAACACCTCTCTAAAAAGAAAGGCTTCAATTCAAATCCATTTTACTTCCTCTTCGAATAAAAAAAAGAGGGGAAAACCCCTCTTTTTAATTTTGTGTAAAGTTAACGATCCCACCAAACGCGGGTGGTAAACTCATTTTCTCCTTGCCTAGCTATAGCTTCAGCAAAACTATCTGGATTGGTACTAGACTCCCCGTTTGGATAAATCATTCTTCTGGGGATCGTTCCCTGGGTGACGTTTCCATCATAAACTGCTTCACCTCCAAAGGGCTCTAACTCGGGATAGCCCGTTCGTCTCCAATTGGCAAAAGCTTCGTATTCATTTAAAAAGGTAACTACCCAGTATTGTTCGTGAATCATTTTCATCGCATTAGCCATATCAAAGGGTCTAGCTGTGAGATAGTCCGCTACTTGAGCGTCTGAAATTGTAGCTGCGTTGGGGTACAGTTGAGAAAGCATCTGCATCGCTGCTTTTACTCCATTTTCGTAGTGGGTTTTTGCATCCCCATTGTACCAGCCTCTTACCGCTGCTTCTGCTTTTAGAAATTCTACTTCGGCGTAGGTTTGAAAAACCATGGGTGCGTCTTCACCTGTAATCACATTCCTGTTGGGCTCCGCATAGTCCTCTGAAAAAGTCCCATACTTAGTTTCTAAGGCTCCTGAAGTAAGTCCATTTGGCAAACCGATCAAGTCTGCAGGATCTGTACTTCCGTCGCTTCTTCGTGCTGCCAAGATGGGTAATCTTGGATCGCCTTGGAGAAAATCAACAAAGGTTTTCGCCAATCTGGGGTTTCCATCGGCAGTAAACACTTCACCATGACCATTTTTGTTTATCCCCCCCGGTCCTGCTGTATGCTGAATATAGGCAATATCCTCATTGGAAGTCATCGTTCCTGCTGCTATGGCTTTGGAGGCCCAGCTTTGGGCTGAAGCAGCATCTACCTTGGTCAATCGCATGGCCAAGCGAAGCATCATCGAATTTCCAAATTTTTTCCATTTATTGACATCCCCTTGAAAAACTAAATCAGAAACTCCCAAAGTATCAGCACCTAATTGTCCTGTAGCCGCTTCCAGCTCGGCCAATATATTCATATAAATATCTTGCTGAGCATCATATTTGGGCTTTAAAATCCCGTCAATAAATCCTTTCCCCGCTTCAGAATAAGGAATGTCTCCGTATAAATCTGTCAAACGATGGTAGATAAAGACACGCCAAATACGAGCAACACCCATCGCTGTACCTGAATTTCCCTCTTCGTTGAGTTGAAAAATGATGTCTTCAATTTCTTTCACTTGTTCAGGATAAGCGCGGTCAAACAATGAGGTCGCATAACCTTCATTTCTCGTGTAGAAATTACCTGTCCAATAGGTCGCAGTGGATGCGATATGTTGCACAATACATGAAGAGTAAATTAAACTCGCTCTCCAATTTTCGTAGCGTCCTCCGGAGGCTCTTAAAAATACAGAAGCAAACTTGTTGTTGACATCCAATTGAGCGACTTTGGTAGGATTGATATTTAATTCTTCAAAACCTTCGTCAAAGTCACAGGAAACCAGAATGAGACAAAACAAACTAAATGTTGTGATTACTTTTTTCATTTTCATTAAAATTTAAGATTTATATTCATCCCAATACTCCTTGGAACAGGAAGTCCAAACCACTCCAAACCTTGGGAATTACTCACGTTATATCCAGATTCTGGATCTACATTTTCAACACTGTTTTGGAGGAAAAATAAATTCCTACCGATCAGAGAAACAGATGCATTTCTGATAAATGTATTTTCCAAAACACTGCTCGGAAAACTGTAGCCTAAAGACAGCTGTCTCAGTCGTAAATAATCCGAATCGTATATCGCTTCTTCAGCGATACTGTATGTTCTTCTCCAGTAGTCTTCTATACGATCAGGAGCAATCGTCGTGGTAAAAGCGGCTCCAGCAGCGTCAACGCCAGAGACTGTAAATCCATTTTCACGACCGTCAGCATCAATAGTGGCTTTGTGTGCACCAAAGTATTTTGATAGAGCGTTAGTACCCGAATAGATCTGACCTCCATTTTTCCCTTCAATTAGAAAACTGAAGTTGAAGTTTTTATACCGGAAACTATTGGTGAGTCCCACGGAAACAGGTGTAATTCCAAATCCTAAAATCTTCCGATCACCTATTTTTGGAATGGGTGTGCCATCCGGATCGATATCATGTATGATTCTCCCCTGAGCGTCTCGATTATAAGAGGTTCCAAACAAAGCACCGTATTGTTCCCCTACAATATGAGTGACTCTTAAATTTCTAGAACGAGGTTCATCTAAAGAAATATTGGTTCCCGTATCGTTGGTAGAAACGATCTCAGAAGTATTATTGGAATAGTTAAAGGTCAAATCCCAGGAAAAATCATTCTGTTGGATGGGTCGGAAGTTGAACAACATTTCAATCCCTTTATTAGTAATCACTCCCAAATTCGCTAAAGCGCTGTTAAAACCTGATGTAGGAGAGGCACTTACACCTACTATATCGCCGTCTGTTTCGTTGCTGTAATAAGTGAAATCCAATGAAGCGCGGTTGTCAAACATCCGCAGATCAAAACCGACTTCTGTTTCGTTCTTTTCAAAAGGAGTAATGTTTTCATTGGGAATCGTATTATTAGAAATATTTCCCAGTGAAGCTCCTTGATGGCCCTGTCCATAAATTCCATAAGTAAGGTTTAAAGCATAGGGACTATTCGCTCCTCCCGCCACTTGAGAATAGCCTCCTCTGAACTTGAGAAAAGTAAAGATTTCTGGGAGGGCGACTAGGTCACTTAGAACCAAACTTAAACTCGCAGAGGTGTAAAGGTCATTATTGGGAGTTGTTTTTCCAGGTAAAGACAAGGTAGAAAACCAATCGTTTCTAGCTGTGATCGTAAAATACAATGCTTCTTTAAAACCCAACTCAACAGAGCCGTAGGCCGAATTGATTTTGCGTTCGCTAAAACCATAGCCTGTACTCTGGTTTTCTGTATTTTTTACATTATAAAGGAAGGGAACGATGAAATTGCTTCCATTAGCTGTTACAGATTCTGACTTTTGGTAATTTTTACCAATACCTGCAAAAGCAGTCAACGCTAAATCATCTATCAACTTCAAATTGTTTGTTCCCAAAAATAAATCTCCATCATTTTGTATGTTGGTCAGTGAATATTCCTGCATACTACCCAATGGTTGATAGGCGGTTCCGAACGGGGTTCCAGAAGTTCTTCTATAATCATATCGGTCATTTCCAAAACGTCCCGTCAGGTAAAGAAACTCAAAGATATCCCAGCGGACTTCAGCAGACCCTATAAAACGCTCTCTAACAGAGTAGTTAAAATATTGATAGGCTGCAAACCAAGGGTTTTGAGAAAACGTATTGTCGCTGGTTCTAAATTCAGTTCCATCTTCATTGGTTCCCAATCCACCTGCACCTAACATATCGTTGACATCTATAGAAGGAGCAAACAGTCGAATTCCAAAATTGGCATTCCCAGGTGAATCGGAAAGCCTTGGTGCTCCAACAGAGTCGTCATTAATGTATTTGGTATTGATTGTTGCACTAAAATTTCCGAATTGCTGAGAGGCATTCAAACCTAAAGTATTTCGCTCTAAAGTTGAATTAGGTATGATGTCTGAATTTTGCAAATTGGAAAAAGAAAGGCGCATATTGGATTTATCCGTATTGTTGGACAAGGCTATGGTATTTATAAAAGTACTTCCTGATTTATAAAACTTTTCAAGGTTATTTCCTTTATAAGAGTAGGGTCTAGAAATACCATCCCATTGTTCTACTGAAGAACCATCCAAGGGCAATCCCCAGTTAGCGTAGGTGTCTGCATTATCGGAATCCGTCGAATAATCCCGACCTTGTCCATAGGTCGTTTGCGGATCATAGGGATCGTTTTTGATATCATCAAACTGGAAGGAACTGCTTAATTCTACTCCAAGCCCTTCCGTAGAAGAACCAGATTTCGTTGTGATCAAAATAACTCCGTTGGAAGCTCGAGAACCGTAAAGTGCAGCTGCAGCTCCCCCTTTCAGGACAGAGACGGACTCTACTTCATCAGGGTTTAATGCCGAAATTCCATCTCCCGCATCTGAACCTCCCCAAACACCGGCTGAACCTAAATTGGAGTTGTTAATCGTTATACCGTCAATAACATAAAGCGGTTGGTTATTCCCACTCAAGGAACTGTTTCCTCGAATAATTACACGAGAAGAACCTTTGGCTCCTGTGGCATTTCCCGATATCTGAACCCCTGCAATTTTACCTTGCAAAGCATTTATTGCGTTGGTGTTTTTAACAGTATTGATTTCTTCACCTCCTACTTGAGTCACGGAATATCCGAGGGCCTTGATATTCCTTTTAATCCCCAAAGCAGTCACCACTACCTCCTCCAAGGCATTGTCGGGTAGTAATTGAACATTAATCTGAGAATTACTCCCTACGGTTAGGGTCTGACTGGAATAGCCGACAAAACTAAAGACCAAATTGTCTCCTGAGGAAGCTTCGATGCTGTAGTTCCCGTCAAAATCCGTGGAAACACCTTGAGAAGTACCTTCTAGTAGGACTGTAGCCCCTGGGAGTGGCACCCCATTTTCATCGGTAACATTCCCTGTTATGTTTTGGGCTAAAACTACATGCCCAAAGGCAAGAGCTAATAAACACAAAAGATTATTAATTTTCATAAAACGAAGTATTTAATTAAAGTTTGGAATCAAGTTACTAGCTAGAAAAGAGTAATCTATAAGAATGGGTTTCTATTCTTCCCCCCCTGTTGAAATTTTAACTAAAAACCCCAAGATTATGTTAAAAATTATTTACTAAATAAATTTTAGAAAAACGAAAGACACCTTTTACTAATGAATTTCTAAAACAGAGACATTGTACCGATCACCATTAATGGAAAACCACATTTGCTTTTTGCAAAAAACAATGCGCCTGTGGAAGTGTATGAATTGGAATAAATCCTTGGTAACTCGGTGTTTTTTTGGGATATTAAAGCGTTAAGGAAGCCGCTGTTTGATGCAACTTTAACAAGGCCCTAGGCACATGAAAACACCCTTTCCATTTTCCCCCTTTTAAGGGGATTAAAACACGTCCCTCTCGATTCAAATAGCCGTACCATTCTCCTTTGTTCTTTGGGTCT
>Ga0209654_1000440_pt1 | contig 40628 bp, 35 predicted proteins | sample SaaInl1SG_22_DNA_FD_184646 | JGI IMG/M metagenome (GOLD analysis project Ga0209654, IMG submission 184646) | Marine microbial communities from expanding oxygen minimum zones in the Saanich Inlet - ESP_161SG_22_DNA (SPAdes) (version 2) | ecosystem: Environmental > Aquatic > Marine > Intertidal... | reverse complement strand
CACGAATATCCGGAATGCTCAAACAGCCTTCTTCCATACCCCACTCTTCACCTTCTTCTTCAATGATAATTGGGTTGATAAAGGTCTTCTTGAAGTTTTTAAGTGTTTCGTAGTCCTCTTCGCCTTCTTGAGCAAATGGACTCGCATCAATAACGAACAAGCGAATACCACGACCAATCTGAGGAGCAGCTAGACCTACACCCTGTGCATTGTACATAGTCTCGTACATGTTATCAATTAGCGGCGCTAGACCCGGATAATCCTGATCAATTTCCTCCGCTACTTTATTGAGAACGGGATCGCCATAGGCAACTACCGGTAAAATCATAATTGGTCGTTTATTAGGGTGCAAAGATAGTTAGTGCATGGCTAAATAGCGCTCTAAAATGAGCGAGGCTGCGACTTTATCCAGAGCACCTTTTTCTCTGCGCTTCGATTTCTTCATCCCACCCATAATGAGCATTCTAGAAGCCTCCTGAGAGGTGAAATCTTCATCCACAAAAACGATCTCCATCAGCGGCCAACGCTTGTGAATCTTCTCTCCCCATAGATCAATCAACTCTGTGCTATCTGTAGCCATAGCAGGCTTACCAATGACCACTGTTTTGGTCCCCTCTGCAGCCACGTAGGTCTCCAAGGTGGACATGAGCTCTGCGGTATCTACCGTTTTCAGTGGAAAAGCCATCATACCCAATGGATCCGTTTCTGCCATTCCGGTGCGTCTTCCTCCGATATCTAAAGCCAATATTTTCGCCATGGGTCAAAGGTAGTCTTTCCCAAGGAAGCATTAAATTTGACGCTCAATTAAGAATGAACAACATGGAGGAATTAAGAGCGGTTATAGAACAAGCTTGGGACCATAGAGAATTACTTCAAAAGGAAGAAACGCAAAATGCCGTGCGCGCAGTTGTGGATGCTTTAGATAGCGGAACACTTCGCGTTGCAGAACCAACAGAAAATGGCTGGCAAGTCAACGAATGGGTAAAGAAAGCCGTAGTGCTGTACTTCCCTATCCAAACTATGGAAACTATTGAAGTAGGACCGTTCGAATTCCACGATAAAATTCCTCTAAAGCGCAATTATGCTGAAAAAGGTGTTCGCGTAGTTCCCCACGCAGTGGCACGTCATGGCTCATTCATCGAGGCAGGCGTAGTTATGATGCCTTCTTACGTAAACATTGGCGCGCACGTTGAAAGCGGCACCATGGTAGATACCTGGGCAACCGTTGGGTCTTGTGCGCAGATCGGTAAGAATGTTCACCTTAGCGGTGGTGTAGGAATTGGTGGCGTATTGGAACCGTTGCAAGCAGCACCTGTGATTATTGAAGATGATTGTTTCATCGGTTCACGTTGTATTGTTGTGGAAGGTGTACACGTAGAAAAAGAGGCCGTGCTCGGAGCAAATGTTGTCCTTACTGCATCCACCAAAATAATCGACGTTAGTGGTGATGAGCCCAAGGAATACCGCGGACGTGTTCCTGCACGCAGTGTGGTCATTCCCGGAACCATGCCTAAGGAATTTCCTGCTGGAACCTTCAACGTGCCTTGTGCATTGATTATTGGTCAGCGTAAAGAAAGTACGGACAAGAAGACTTCTTTGAACGACGCATTGCGCACACACAACGTCGCAGTATAATGGGTACTGCCCTGAGCATACTTTACCTCAGCTTTAATGAGGAAGATGTCTTTGGGCAATCGCTCAATAGCGTTCAATCTATTGCTGACGAAATCATCGTAGTGGATTCCGGCTCAACCGATTCCACTGTTCAAATTGCGGAACAGGCCGGCGCCATCGTTCATTCGCGTGCTCTAGGAAACTGGGGAGAACAGCGCAATTGGGGGTTAGCCAAGTGCCAGAATCCTTGGACTTTAGTAGTGGATTGTGATGAAGTGCTCTCTGAAGAGCTCATTACATCGCTCCAAAAGTGGAAAAAAAGTGAACACAACGAGCAACAACCCTACTCGTTTAAACGGGTTCATTTTTTCAAAGGTAAAAGGATGCGATTCAGCGGACTACAAAACGATTACGTAGTTCGCCTGCTACCGAAGGGCTTGAAATTTGAAGAGCTTAATGTTCATGAAAAGGTGCGTTCTGGCTCTATTCGTTTGAAAGGAGACCTCTTGCACTTTACCTACAAGAATGCACAGCATTGGGAGCAGAAATTTAGAACATATGCCAAGCGCCAAGCGTTGGATTACGAAAAGAGTGCTGGAAGAATTGGACCCTATTATTTGAATGTGAAACCTTCGTGGCGATTTTTCAAGCACTACATCATAAAAGGCGGTATTTTTGACGGCTCAAGAGGATTAGAATATGCCTTGTGGATGTACCGAGCTGTGAAGTGGCGCTACATCGAAGTAAATAAATTGCGAATAAAATGACTTTAGGTCAAAGCTTACAATTCATTCTAACTGCGCTGCTACTTTTGAGCGTGTACAGCTTCAAATGGGCATTGCACTTTCAGTACCTCCGGGTAAAGAACAAGAAGAAGCCTGGCAGCTGGAAAGATTTCTACACGCGCAATTTTTCAAATAAAAAAGACCTGCAGTGGTGGAAAGAGAGCTTCATGATATTCCCACTGCTCTACCCGACAGTGATGACGGGGAAAGAAAACGAGGACTTTTGGCTCGCGAAAATTAAACGCACCAACCTCGCATTGTATTTCCTACTCATGATCTTACTACTCACTGGAATTTACTTCTCGAAACTTTCAGAGCGTCCCTTTTAATGTCGAATTATAGTCACTTTTTGGACCGACCAATTTTTAAAGAAATTGGACAGGCAGCCGACCGTCTTGGCTTAGAATGCTATGTCGTTGGTGGATATGTCAGGGACCGACTTATTGAGCGACCTACTAAAATGGACCTCGATTTTGTTACTGTAGGCTCAGGCATCGCCTTGGCAAAAGAGGTTAGAAAAGGATTTGATAAAAAGCCTAAACTGAGCATTTTCAAAAGTTTTGGAACGGCTCATATGAATTATCAGGGAGTTGACCTTGAATTCGTCGGCGCGCGCAAAGAAAGTTACAAGAGAAATAGCCGCAACCCTATTGTCGAAGACGGGACTCTTGAGGACGACCAAAATCGTCGTGACTTCACGATCAATGCGATGGCTATTTGTTTGAATGAAGGTCGCTGGGGCGAATTAATAGATCCATTTAACGGTGTGGCTGATCTTGAACGAAAGCTCATCAAAACACCGCTGAGTCCAGACAAAACTTTTGACGATGATCCGCTGCGCATGATGCGCGCCGTGCGATTTGCAGCTCAGTTGAACTACCGCATAGATTCGGGTACTTTGAAGTCCATTCGAGAGCATGCCTCACGGTTGAAAATTGTTGCGCCAGAACGCATCAGTGTTGAGCTCAATAAAATTATGGAAGTCGACAAACCTTCTTACGGATTGGGACTGCTCTTTACGAGCGGCCTGATGAAAGAAATCATGCCTGAAATCTGTGCGTTGCAAGGTGTTGAAGAAGTGGAAGGTCATCTGCACAAAGACAATTTCTACCACACCCTTGAGGTCGTAGATAATCTTGCTCGCACTTCAGAGAGCTTGTGGCTTAGATGGGCCGCGCTATTGCACGATATCGGTAAGCCGAGGACAAAAAAGTTTATCAAGCCCGCCGGATGGACCTTCAGAGGCCATGAATTTGTAGGCAGCAAGATGATCCCAAAAATCTTTAAGCGCCTGCACCTACCTACGGATGCACGTATGAAGTACGTACAAAAGATGGTGATGATGAGTTCTCGCCCTGCGTCTCTTGTAGACGACACGGTAACCGACTCGGCCGTACGTCGCCTTCTCTTCGACGCAGGTGAGGATGTGGAAGATTTGATGCTTTTGTGCGAAGCCGATTTGACCACCAAAAACGAGCGAAAAAAGCGCCGCTATTTGAACAATTTCAAAGAGGTACGCTTAAAATTTAAAGAGGTTGAGGAGCGTGATCAAATAAGAAATTTCCAGCCTCCCGTTACTGGACAAGAGATTATGGATCATTTCGGAATTGGTCCCTCAAAAATTATTGGAGATATCAAGGAAGCTTTGAAAGAAGCTATCCTCGAAGGACATATACCAAATGAAAAGGAAGCCGCCCTAGCGAAGATGCAGGAGGTGGCGAAAGAACTAGGATTGAGAAAATAATATGGAGTTTTTCTTACGCGTAATTGCGGATACCAACGATACAGTATTAAAGGAAGTGCGCATCAAAAGCGGCGCTTCGATGATGAAATTGCACGAGCATATCTTCACTGAATTTGGGCTAAACCCAGGTGAGATGGCGAGCTTTTACTACAGCAATGCCAATTGGGACCAAGGGGACGAATTACCCATGTTCGCCATGGACGACGATATGCCGTCGATGGAGGCCACTACAGTAGAGCAATTTTTCTCAAATACCAAAAACGGCCTCTATGTCTACAACTTCTTGGACATGAACATTTTCTACTTAGAGGTAGTAAAAACTGAAGAGGAAGAAGGCTTCGAAGATTTTGTAGTGCTCTCGAGTGTTGGCGAACTTCCAAAAACTGAGCAAGAAGCTCCTTCAGCGGCACCTTCAAAAGACCCAGGTGAAATGACCGAGGCTGAACTCAACGCACTGTACGGCCTAGACGATCTAGATAGCGGCGCTCTTCCAAAAGAAAATGATGAGCAAGAGGACGATTCCTACGGATACGATTACTAAAAGTGAATAGCTAGGATGCGTTCAACGGGAAGGCGTATACCACCTTTAAGATAAATTTGGTTGTCATAGTGCAACCAAATGGTTGTGTGTACCTGGTAAATTTCCACACCTGTATTGAACTGAATAAGGACCTTCTGGTGCTTTAGATTCCCCAAATAGGTTGCCTTGTGAATGGCCTCTGCACGCTTACGGATTTCAAGTTCTGAAGCTAGAACTTCACCCAACTCATAATTCAGCTGGGCGGTTTCAATCCTTGATATATCTACTGGGTTGCGGTGCATGGTTTTTCAACGTGGTTCTATCAATTTACGTATTTTCAAGCAAAATTCCAAAAGTCCTCAATGTCAAAAAAGTACCTCATCAACATTTGCGGTCCTACTGCAGTAGGAAAAACCGGGGTTGCTTTGTTTTGGGCTGAAAAGTTAGGTTGTCCAATTCTCTCCACTGATAGCCGCCAGTGCTACAAGGAACTGGCCATCGGAAGTGCACCTCCTTCCTCGGAGGAACTCCAGCGTGTAGCACATCATTTCATAGCCGACAGAAGCATTGATCAACCTATTACTGCTGGTGAATACGAGCGATTTGCATTGGATAGATTACAAACCCTATTCACTGAAAATAATTTCGTTATTGCTGTGGGTGGCTCTGGGATGTACATCGATGCCCTTCTCAATGGCTTAGATCCCCTACCCACTGATGCGGACATCAAGGCAGGTTTAGACGAGCAGTTTTCTTTAGATGGTCTCGCGCCTCTGGTAGCAAAACTCCAAGAACTCGATCCAACCTACGCTGAGAAAGTCGACCTAAACAACCCACGAAGGGTCATCAGAGCACTCGAAGTCATTTTGGCCACAGGCAAAAAGTATTCTGAGCAACTGAACAATAGTCCCAAGCAGCGGCCGTTTGAAATAGTGAATTGGGTATTGAATATGGATAGGGAGAAATTGTACGACCGCATTAATAGACGTGTACACCTCATGATTGCCGACGGTCTTGAGGCTGAAGCTAGATCGCTAAAATCTCATGCAGATCTTCCCAGCCTCCAAACTGTGGGGTACCGAGAATGGTGGCCATATTTTAAGGGCGAATACAACCTAGACCGCACCATTGAGCTCATCCAACAATACAGCCGTCGCTATGCCAAAAGACAATTGACGTATTTCAAGCGCTTCGAAAACGCTTTATGGCTCGATCCAAACGACATTAACAGCCAAGAGGAATCTTTGCGCAAAGCGGGGGTGTTGTGAGCGTAATTAAATATTTCAGCTTCCCGCGCGGATTTTGGCTGCTTCAAATATTGTATTTGATTGGTCAAAAATTCGATAAAACCAGACGATCAAGAAGTGTGTTTCAACCTAAATATCCTGTCATTTGTGTTGGAAATTTCCAGGCGGGAGGCACAGGTAAAACACCTATTACTCAATGGGTTGCTAATGAACTTTCGTCACTAGGATATGAACCCATAATTATTCTACGAGGATATAAAGGCAAAACAAAGGTCAGCACGCTAGTCAACAATCAAAATGCTCAAATCTTTGGTGACGAGGCTGTACTCCATGCTTTAAATCATCCCACCATAGTCGGTAAAAATCGTATCGAAAGTTGCAACCTTGCTGAATCTATAGCCAAAACAGATAAAACTGTTTTGATTCTAGACGACGGACTGCAGTATTACGAACTGCAAAAAGACTTCTCTATAGTATGTCAAAAAGATGCACTTTTTGAGTTCGATACATTACTTCCTCAAGGCCGTCTTCGTGAAATTCCTCACACCAATATTGACGCTATTGTTAGCAATGGAGAAAGTGAACCTGCTTGGGTTAAACGCGAATGGGAAGGCGTACAAGATTATTACTTAAAAAGAGAAATCATCCTAAAATCAGGAGTAGAAGTGCCGGGAATTATGGTCTGTGGCGTAGCTAAGCCTAATGAGTTCTTTTATCTCGTGCAGAAACGAATTGGCTTCATTGGAGATGAAATGAAATTTCGCGATCACCATCGTTATAGTACAGCTGATCTCGCTCGTATTGAAAAGGCTTCTAAGAAATACGACTTCCGCGTGCATTGCACCGCCAAAGATGCTGTGAAACTGGCACCCCTCATTAAGGCAAAAAACAGCCCTATTAGGCTGAGTGTTTGGGATGTTGAAATTCAGCCTGTTGGAGATGTTCAGCCACTGCTTGATGCCATGGTGGCGAAGATTGAGGAAGTGTATAAAAATCGGTCCCAAAAACAGGCCTAAAAAGTGTAAATTAGCGCTCTAAATTTCCCTTGGATGTCTAGTATTTACGATACATACGAACCCGTTATTGGTATTGAAGTTCACGTGCAGCTCAGCACGCAGAGTAAGGCATACTGTGGCGATGCTACCGCCTATGGCGCCTCGCCCAATACTCAGGTGAGCCCGATCAGTTTGGGCCATCCAGGTACTCTTCCTGTGTTTAACAAAGCGGTTATGAACTATGCCGTGAAGCTGGGTATTGCCTGTGATTGTATCATTCGTGAGCGCAATGAATTTGCACGCAAGAACTACTTCTATGCAGATTTGCCGAAAGGGTATCAGATTACGCAGGACACCACACCTATCTGTACCGAAGGATTTGTGCGCATCAAAGATGCTGAGGGCAATGACAAGAAAATCAACCTGACCCGTATCCACATGGAAGAGGATTCAGGCAAGAGTGTGCACGACATCGACCCGTTCAATACACTGGTGGATCTCAACCGTGCGGGCATTCCTCTATTAGAGATTGTATCAGAACCAGAGATTAAGAATGGTGAAGAGGCATATAGCTACTTGAGTGAGATCAGAAAATTGGTCCGTTATCTAGACATTTCGGATGGGAATATGGAGGAAGGTTCGCTTCGTGCCGATTTGAACATCTCCGTTCGCAAGAAAGGTGCGACCAAATTTGGAACGAAGGTCGAGGTAAAAAACATGAACTCGTTCCGCAACGTACAGAAAGCCATTGACTTTGAGATCATTCGTCAGATTGATTTGATTGAATCGGGCGAAGAAATTCATCAAGAAACGCGCACCTACGATGCTGCGAAGAACTTCACTATTGGACTTCGTTCAAAAGAAGATGCGCACGACTACCGCTACTTCCCAGAGCCAGATTTAGTACCTGTTATTGTACCGCAAAGTTATGTTGATAGCGTGCGCGAGAACATGCCACCCCTGCCCTACGAGCTGTTTGTGAAGTACACGAAAGAATTAGGCCTAAGTGAGTACGACGCCTATGTCTTAACGGATAGCAAGGCCTTTGCACTGTACTTTGAAGAGGTGATCAAGCATACGACCAATTACAAAGGAGCAACCAACCTGCTTATTGGCCCTGTGAAATCGTGGTTGAATGAACAGAGCGTCGAGATTGAAGAATTCCCTGTCGCGCCTGAGGCACTAGCAAGTATTCAAACTTTAGTAGACGAGGAAAAGATTTCGATCTCTACAGCTACTCAGAAATTATTCCCTGCATTGTTGGAAGACCCCACGGCTGATGCCGCTGCACTTTGTGAGCAAAACGGATGGATCCAACAAGGCGATAGCGACCAGCTTCAAGCGTGGGTAGATCAAGCTCTAGCTGCTTATCCGGAAAAAATTGAGGAATACCGCTCTGGTAAGAAAGGACTTATAGGACTTTTCATGGGTGAGGTGATGAAGTACAGCCGAGGCAGTGCAGATCCTAAAAAAGCAAGCGCCCTGTTGCGTGAGAAATTGGATGCGTAAGCTCTGGGGATTACTTGCTGGTCTTGTTTTAGCTTCTTGTACTCAAGAAGAAGGTTCGCTTATTCTCTTCGAGCTGGAAGAAACCGGCAGCTATGCGGTGCAGTACCGCGAAGCCGACGGCACCTTTACCGTCATGGACAGCTTAGTGATTATGGGCAGTGATGTTTTCGAAGTTGCCTTCGACACACTTCAAATGATCAGCTTCCTGCCCCTAGACGGGGAATTGCCTGTGGTACATGCCGTAGTTGGACCTCACACCGAAGAACTTACCATTTCAAAAGACGGCTTTATCTCTGGCGACCCAGAGAACAATTGGTTGGGGACACAGCGCAAAATGCAATTGGACCTCATTGCTTTGATAGATAGTCTTGATGCCATCAAATCTACTTTCAAGGACAGCACCACTTTTAAGGGATTACGCACTATCGACAGTGTATTCTTCGCTTACGCCGACGGATATAGACAACGCATTTTAGACAGTCTAGTTGCCGTACCAGGAAGGTTATCCAACCTCATGACAGTCTACCACAGGATTGGTCAAAATCCAGTATTAGAGTATGGCGTCGACAGAGAGGTATTGCTCAAGGTGAATAATGCTTTAACTGAATTGGCGCCCGCATCAAATGATGTACTTGCATTTAATATGTGGGTAGAAGAATTCGAAGAAACCTATGTTTTCACTGCGAAAGTCGCAGAGAATGCGCAAAAGTTTGGCGTCGGCAGCCCGTTCCCGGAGTTTGCCTTAGAGACGCCGCAAGGTGAGCTCGTTTCGCTCGAGCGCATGTCCCTAGAAAATCATGTTGTTGCCATATGGGCCTCGTGGTGCGTAGAATGTCGTAATGAGCTTAGATCAGTGGCAAAGAAGCAGTCCATGGATAACTGGATTCTACTTTCTATTGACGGTCTTCCGCAACAACGCAGTCCACTGGGAGAATGGTACGAAGCCATCGTTACCGATGATCTTGGTGGTCAACACCTGAGCGATCTTGGAGGAAGCCGTAGCGTAATCATCGAAACCCTCGGTGTTCAAGAAATGCCGTTATACTTCAAGGTAGAGAAAGGCATCATTACCAAGCGTGTTTCGCGTGTTGAAGACCTGTAATTCTGAAAATTTCCCGTTATTTGTGTCATTAAATCACAATAGAGCGTGAGAGGAATTTACCTATCTATACTTTTAACCATTTCGCTGTCTTTAGCGGGTCAAATGGGACCTCATGTTCAGGCTCAAAAAATAGACGAGACCGTCAATGTAGATGGCTTGCTCGATGAAGCTTTTTGGCAACGCGCGGGAACAGCGACAGACTTCATTCAATACTTCCCAAACGATAGCGTTGATGCTGCATTAGAAACCGAGGTGAAACTAGCCTATGACGATGAATTCCTCTATGTTGGGATCATTGCACAATCCGCAGGTCCTAACTACGTTATCAGCTCACTTCAACGCGATTTCAGAGGTACGCAGAACGACAACGTCACACTGATGTTCGACACCTTCAAGGACGGCAATATCGCCTTTGCTTTTGGGGTCACCCCTTATGGTGTTCAGCGTGAGGTATTGATTTCAGGAGGAGGCGCTCAGATTTCTGGATTCAACACCTCTTGGGACGTGAAATGGACCGCAGAAGCCAAACGTTACGACGACCACTATGTCGTGGAAATGGCCATCCCCTTCTACTCCTTGAAATTTATTGAGGGAGACAATACTTGGAGATTTAGAGCATATCGATTCGACATTCAAAGCAACGAGCGATCTACTTGGGTACGGGTTCCACAGAATCAATTGCTATCTAATCTCGCCTACATGGGTACCCTCGAATTTGAGGAGCCGCTGGGCAAACCTGCATTTCCGTTCTCCTTCATCCCCTATGCAGCTTATGCCGGGGTGCAAGATGAGGGCGCTACGAGTCTTACAGGAGTTCGCAACATAGGACTAGATGCTAAAGTGCCCATTGGGGATGCACTCAATATGGACCTCACGATCAACCCAGATTTCAGCAGTGCGGAAGCAGATGACCTACAAACGAATTTGACCAGATTTGAATTGCGACTTCCAGAAAAACGTCAATTCTTTATTGATAACAGTGACCTTTTCGGATCCTTCGGTAATTACTTTAATGAGGCCCGCCCCTTCTTCTCAAGAAGAATAGGACTAGCAACTGACACAGCTGGAAATCTCGTGCAAAACAGGATCCTCGGTGGCGCTAGGCTTAGTGGTAAACTAGATGAGAATTGGCGCTTGGGCGTTTTAGATATTCAAACCGCTTCATCGCCTGAACAAGGTATCGCTGGATACAACAACAGCATGATCGCTATTCAACGTAAACTATTTGCCCGAGACAACATCGGAGCCTTTGTAGTCAACCGTCAGCTTACCTCTGAAGATACTTCGGCAACACCATTCAATCGTGTCATTGGCGCAGATTACAACCTTGCCTCTGCAGACAATACCTGGGCAGGTAAGTTTTATTGGCATAAGAGCTTTGTTGAAGACAATCCAGATGCTACCTCTAGTGCCGAAGCCGTTATCACTCGTAACTCACGCAACTGGGTTTTCGTGACCGATTTTGTGAAAGTCGACCAAGATTTCCAAGCCGACCTGGGCTTTGTACCCCGTACCGATTTCTTCAAAATGGGCCTAGCAGCGACTCGTCACTTCTATCCGGATAATAAATACATCAGCCGTCATAGCCTGATGCTACTGAATATCAACTATTGGAAGCCAACACTCGACTGGAGGTACACGGATCACACCAATTGGTTAGAACACCAGATTTACTTTAAAGACCAAAGTCGTCTTCGTAGCAGAGCGCTTGATAATTACATTTATCTGTTTGATGAATTTGACCCTACTCGAACTGATGGAGCTACTCCGTTACCAGCAGATAATGGCTACCGATTCTATCAATACAATGGGGAATACACCTCAAATACTGCCAACCTACTGACCTACCAAATAAACACCACCATGGGCCAATTCTTCAATGGTCAGCGTTATAGCGTTGGTGGTCGTATTGGTTACCGCTGGCAGCCTTGGGTAAGCACTTCTATTAATGTAAACTACGACGGTATCCGATTACCAGAACCCTACGCTTCTGCAAACCTTTGGCTGATCACACCAAGAATCAATGTTACCTTCTCCAAATCGGTATTCTGGAGCACGCTCATTCAATACAGTAACCAACAAGATAACTTCGGCATAAACTCTCGCCTGCAATGGCGATTTGCGCCGCTCTCCGACCTATTTATCGTCTACAACGACAACTATTACTCTAGCGACTTCGCACCGCGCTTAAGGACCATTAACCTTAAGTTGAGCTATTGGTTGAACACCAAATAGCCAACATCCGGAACCCATAGTTCTCGTCACTTTTGCAGAAAGTAACTTATAAAAAAAGCCGCTCTAATAGCGGCTTTATAGTTCTATAACTACTTATCGAGTACCAATCTTATATGCGCCAAATGGTGCTGGCAGTGCCAAGCATACATCTGAACACTTTCTTTCATGGTGTACTCCTTCTCTTCTTCCATGTGGAAGTAAGACTTGTTCCATCCAGCTTCAGTAATGCCATTTAGGAAACTCACCCACTTCTCGTGCAAACTGGCCAGCAATATGACACTCAAGAAAGGATCCGTTGTATAATCTGGTAAAGCAGCAAAAAGCGTTTGAGGGTATCCAGGCACCTTTGGAATCTCGCCAGAAGTCACCGCCAAACGTTGACGATTAAAGCCGTTCATGTGCGAATCTGCCAAATGATGTACTACCTGACGTACGGTCCAACCCCCTTCTCTGTAGGGTGTATCCCATTGCTCCTCGGTCAAAATCTTTGCAAACTCCATCAACTGCTTTGGCATACGGCCAATAACGGCAATACAACCTTCTATTCGTTCCTCTCCCGGTTCTGATTCTATCGACGGTTTGCCGATAGGGTATTTTAAAAACTCTACATCCATGGCGCAAAAATAACCCTTAAGGGCAAAAAAGCTCAAAAAAAAGGCCCCGCCGAGGCGGGGCCTTTATACTCTATAAAGAAAGTCTTAGTGAGCAATCATCAAACGAGTGTACGTGTCTGCCTTGCCTTGAAGACCGATCACATACATTCCATTGCCTAGTCCACTTACGTTCACCTTGAATTGGTTCAAACCACCTACCAAGGCTTCAACTTCTTGAGTCAACACAGTTCTACCGTTCAAATCAATGATCTCAACAATGTAACTACCTTCAGCAAGCGTAGCTTCTAATGTAGTTGCATCTGCCGCTGGATTAGGGAACAACTTCATTGAAGCTTGATTCTCTAACGCTGTCTCTTCGTTAATTCCGATCGGACGAGTGGTCATTAGTGTAGTAGTCTGGAAAGTACCACGACCGAATGTACCGGCAAAGATATCACCCTCCATTACGTCCATATCGTCAGAACTGCTCTTGTTCGTTCTGTATTGTTTCAAAGTAAAGACAGGAACGCGAGCCAAACCTGAGTTATCAGCACCCCAAGTTGGGTTTAGAACATTGATGTTAGTTGTAGTAAACACACCATATTCCGTTCCGATAATTGCATAATTTGAATTGCCTTTGTCAAAGGTCGCTGAGTATACAGGGAAGTTACCAAGGTTACCATCCTTAACTACAAACGTTGGGTTTGCAGAAGTAGCGTTAGAGCTGTAGTAGACAAAGTTCGAATTACCGTAGTTACCTAGAGTTACCAATACGCGATCGTTGTTGTTAGGATCAACTGCAATTCCGGTAACATTACGTCCGATTACAGAGTGTACCAGGTCTACAGTTACTGCAGTAGCGCCTGAGTCCAAATCCGCTGTAGCATAGCTACGAGCACCTTGAAGACCACTGATGCGGTAAATACGTCCATTTTCCGTACCAACCCAAGCGTGGTTTCCATCAGCACTTACCTCTACTGCCTGTGCAGTCCCAGTAATGTTAGCAAGTTTGAACCACTCCGGAGTATCTGAGAAATCTAATGCTCCACGTGTCATCCATACAGAACCACTGAAGCCCACGATGAACATGCTGCTTACAGGATCTTGTACGACAATGCTATCACCCATGCCTAGCGAACTTGGCAAAGTATAGTTGAATGGCAATCCGTTCGTATTTGAGCCTAGACTTACCGTTGAACCGGCAGCAAAGCTTACATCAACAGTCGCAATGATTTCTGCTGCTGGAGTGCCGTTAAATACAACAGAGAACTCTCCAGTTGAAGCATCAAACGTTCCTGTACCATCACCGGTCATATTTCCGTTAGCATCAGAAGAAATTAGTAAAGTCCCGCTAGTCACCTTGAATGATGCCGCGTCCATAATCGCACTTTCTTGCAAAGGCTTGATGTTCGAAGCGAATGTATCCTGACCCGCATTAGCAAAACCTAATGAACGAATGGCTTGTTGCACCTTGAATTCAACACTATCTGTACTCATAGCATCAGCACTATTCTCATACAAGTAGAATGGCGTCATCCATGAGCCAATTCCTTGCGACGAGCGAGCATCCCAGAAAGAACTGAAGCTCTGACCTGTGTTTTCACTACGACCAATACGACCTTGTTGGTATTCTGTAAAGTAAATTTTCGGAACCAACCAAGAAACAGCAGAGTAACCACCGTCACCCGAGAATCCATCTACAGCACCTAGACGACGCCCTGTATTAGGCGTATTTCCTGATCCGTCCATTACAAAGCTTCCATTGTCCTGAGTACCACCAACAACGTAACGGTCAGAAGAAATCCCAATATTATAGAACTGCGTTGTTACGTAGTTTTTATTCAACGTTTGCCAAGTAACACCTGCTGTATTTGAGTAGTAAATACCTCCATCGTTTACGATGTATACTTTAGAGCTGTCCGTCGGGTGCCAAACTACATCGTGGTTATCTGCATGGATGTTGTAAGGACCGAAACCATTTACTTGGTTCCACCCTTGTCCTTGCTCCCAACCCCATACAGTGATACCACCAACAATAATTCTATTCTTGTTTGCAGGATCTACACCAATGGACAGATCGTATTCACCTTGACACTGTGAAGAACAGAATGGATCGAAGTAAGTCGATTTCTGACCAATTTTAGACCAAGTTGTTCCACCGTCCGTTGTACGGTAAACTCCAGAAAGTGCGTTACCTGAAGTAATATGTACGGTGTACACGTAATCTGCATCATTTCTTGCAGAAGCGAACATGATACGTCCACCGCTTCTTGGCAAACCAGTAGCTCCAGGACTAGACTTACTTACTTCTGTCCAATTAGAACCTCCGTCAGTAGATCGCATCGTTCTACCACCTAGAGTTGCCCAAACATTACCACCTGCGTCCATGTGTATATCCCAACATGTACCTTGAGAACCAATACCCGTAATTGGATTCGTCCAAGTGCTACCGCCGTTAGAAGAAACACGTACACCAGCATTGGTTGCCATGTACACCTTATCGTTGTTTTCAGGATCACAAATAATTGCACCAATTGATGAGAAGTTAGCTGTAGCGCTCAATTGAGAGAACCCAGTTTCATTCGCTCCCTTTTTGAAAACACCAGCACCTGGGAAACCTGAAGAAGTTGAGGCACCGTAACCCGTTGTCCAAGTATTGTATAAGCCTTCACCTGTTCCATAATACACATCGCCATTCTTAGAATATGCGATAGTCATAACTGCTAGGTTCTCTTGCTCAGGGTTTACTTCCTCCCAGCTCAATCCAGCGTTATCGCTGTAATATAATCCACCACTAACACCACCAGTGTACATTTCCGATGGATTCTGAGGATTAATAGCTAAACCTCTAGTACGACCACCACGGTTATCTGGACCGCGTTCTGCCCAAGTCAAACCAATGGCACTCTCTGGCATATCCTTCAAGCTCTCGATACTACTAATAATATCCTCTTGATTAATTTCACCAGTGACTTGGTTCGCACGTAGAGCGTGTAAATATGCTGCAGCACCAGCGGCGCCTTGTTCGTTCTGAACACGAGGAACGTATTCCTGTGTAGAAGGCAAAGTTGCTAGTGCAGCGATGGCGGCGGTTAAGACAGTGCCTGCAAAGGCGAATCGTAATCCTTTTCTCATGTAAAAACTCTGTTTTCTAAGTGTGTTAAAAATAAGGCTTGAACCTCATTATACCAAGTGCTTTTCAGCGTGATATGAACTGCGAACTAACGGTCCGCTTTCTACATATCTAAAGCCCATTTCTAGGCCAATTTCTTTTAATTCATCAAAAACCTCAGGCGTAATAAACTCAACTACAGGTAGATGCTTCGGAGTAGGTTGTAGATACTGACCCAAGGTTAAAATATCTACATCAGCCTTACGGAGGTCCTTCATTGCATCTATAACCTCTTCTTTAGTTTCGCCAAGGCCCAGCATAATGCCACTTTTCGTTCTATGGATGCCATTATCCTTTAGGTATTTCAAAACCTCTAGTGAACGGTCAAATTGAGCTTGAATACGAACTTTTCTAGTCAATCTGCGCACTGTTTCCATGTTATGGCTCACAATCTCTGGATTCGCTTCAATGATTCTATCGACATTGTGAAGCTCACCTTTGAAATCTGGGATGAGCGTCTCCATGGTTGTATTAGGGCTAATACGACGTATGGCCTTCACAGTCTCCGCCCAAATGATGGAACCACCATCTGCAAGATCATCTCTATCCACAGAGGTTAGTACGGCGTGCTTCACCTTCATGAGTTTCACACTGCGAGCTACCTTTTCGGGCTCTTCCCAATCCACTGTATCTGGACGACCCGTAGCTACATTACAGAAGCCGCAAGAACGGGTACATATATTTCCTAAAATCATAAATGTTGCAGTACCAGCTCCCCAGCATTCTCCCATATTTGGGCAATGACCTGATTCGCAGATAGTGTGCAACTTGTACTTATCTACAAGACCACGTACGTTCTTGTAATTCTCGCCAGTAGGAAGCTTTACACGAAGCCACTTCGGTTTTTTCGTGCGCTGTTTTACTTCCTTCTTAATTTCGATTGTTGGTTGATCTACCATATTTCAATAAACCGCTAAAAACTATACTTGTTCAGCAAGGTCATGTGCTTTTCGCCACTCTTCAACAGTGTCCTCAGTAACTCTGCTGTGTGAGGCGTGAGCGGCGACTTTTCCATTGTTCAAAAGAATCAATTGTGGGCTCTCGTGTCGAACACCGACCTCCTCTGCTAACGCCAAACTTAAATTTCTCTGCATTACAACGTCAATGTACACCCAAGTTTCGCCGGGCTGAACATCAACCATATTTAACCTACGCATCGCAAATAGACTCACACTGCATCTTGTACTGTGCTTGTAAATGAAGACGGGGGTTTTTAAAGCAAGAAGACCCGCAACATCTTCCAACGTTTGCGGGTGCTCGAACTGAATTTTATTCGCTATTGATGGGCTCTTAGCCTTGTTGTGCAGGAACTTCAACATACGAGTATGAGGGACATTTTTCTGCTGTTCCGCACGATGATAGTGCAAAAAGTGCCGTAACTACCAACACTGCGCCAAGTACTTTTTTCATCTTTCTTACTTCTAGTTTTCGCTACATTGCGAGTCGTAAAAATAACGTACAAAAGCCAATTTCCTTACTCTATGAGCAACCTTCTTTCAACATTGATTCCTGTCGAGTGGAAGGCTTTCTGGGATGAGGAAGTGACTCGAGAGTATTTACCTGAACTGAACGACTTCATCACCAACGAATATGCCTCTCAAACCTGCTATCCTCCCAAAGAGGAATTACTCAATGCTATTAATGAATTGGCACCGGAACATATTAAATGTATCATCATTGGTCAAGATCCGTATCACGGGCCAGGTCAAGCGAACGGGCTAGCCTTTTCAGTCACACCTTCAACTAAAATTCCTCCATCGCTGAAAAACATTTTCAAAGAATACTGTGCGGACCTTCGATTACCTCATCCTGATAATGGCGATCTTAACGCGTGGAAGAATAGCGGCGTTCTTTTGTTAAACACTGCACTTTCCGTTCGCCTAGGTGAGGCTGGGTCGCACGCCAAAAAAGGCTGGGAGCAATTCACTTTTGCCCTTATGAAACATGTCATCGCACAATCAAAGAATGCGGGGTTCATTTGTTTCGGAGCACCGGCATCAAAATTGGCCCGGAAAGCCTTGGCAGATTTCCCAGATGAAAAGCGCACTATTGTCGAGACGCCTCACCCCTCCCCATTAAGTGCTTACAGAGGTTTTTTTGGGTCTAAACCGTTCACAAGATTTAATAATGAACAACGCATTAAAGGACTAGAAATCGTACATTGGGAACTGCCCTCAAGTACGCAACCTACCCTGTTTTAACAACTCTAAAACCATCATATTCAAATGAATAACGTGGGTGTCATTTTCGCAATTATCAATTTATTGGCTGTTGTCCTTCTCTTTTTAAAGTTTCGAAATACTAGCACGGCTCCCTCCGCACCTGTAAATGAAGTGCCTGATTGGGCAAAGAATCAAATTGAGGAATTGAAGGCATCAGTGACCGATAAAAACGCACAATTAGAGGATGTGAAAAATGCGCTGAGTCAGGCAAACATTCAGTCTGCACAGCAAATCAGTCAACTACAAGCAAACCTACAGGCAGCACAAGAGAAGTTGGCCGATCAAGCCAAAAGCTTTGAACAGCAAAAAGCACAAGTAAAAGCAGATAAAGAGGTCATGGCCAATGAATTCAAGGTATTGGCGGAAAAAGTACTAGAAGAAAAATCAAAACAGTTCAAGACCACCAATAGCGAAGAATTGGACAAACTACTCGCTCCTTTCAAGCAAAAGCTCGTCGATTTTGAGGCAACGGTAAAAGAGAATCATAAAGAAGAGCTTAAAAACACAAGTGCCTTGATGGAAAATATCAAAGCACTCAAAAACATGAACGATCAGCTCAGCGCTGAAGCTAGTGGTCTTGCAAAAGCGCTCAGAGGTGATACCAAAAAGCAAGGGAATTGGGGTGAATTCGTTTTAGAAAGAGCTTTGGAAATGAGCGGACTCACTAAAGACAAGGAATTCTTTGTTCAAAACAGCGAAACCACCGAAGATGGCCGCCGACTTCAGCCGGACGTAGTGATACAGTTGCCGGAAGAAAAGAAAATCATTGTCGATTCCAAGGTATCACTAGTTGCGTGGGAAGCGTATGTAAATTCAGATAAGGAGGAAGAAGCTCTTAAACACATGAAGGCGCTCAACCTTAGCATTCAAACACACATAAAACAACTAAGCGAAAAGGATTATCCACAACTTTATAATGGCGCAACTCCTGAGTTTGTGCTATTGTTTATCCCTATTGAGGCTGCCTTCATGGAGGCTACAAAGTTTGACGGTGGATTGTATGAATTGGCTTTCTCCAAAAAAATCATTTTGGTATCTACCTCTACCCTACTGGCTACCTTAAAAACCATCGCTATGGCTTGGAGGCAAGAAAAGCAAACTAGAAATGTTATTGAAATTGCTGAGGCTGGCGGTAAGCTATATGATAAATTTGTCGGTCTAAGTGAAGACCTGACCAAACTAGGTCAACAGTTTAACACGGCTCAAAAAACCTATCAAGATTCGATGAATAAAATGGTGGAAGGCCGTGGTAATTTGATCAGTCAGGTAGAGCGCTTGAAAAAACTTGGAAGCAAGACTAAAAAAGAATTGGACAGCAGGATTGTAGATCGTGCAAATCTTGGAGAGTTCTCCGACGAAACGTCCCCTAAATCATTAGAGAAGTAATGGCTAACGACCAACTCATTTACGGCCTAAGGCCCATTTTACAGGCAGTTCAAGACGGCCAAACACTAGATAAAGTCTTTTTACAGAAAGGAATTGGCGGTCAACTTTATACCCAATTAGAAGGAACACTTCGTGATAAAGGCGTGGAACCTAAATATGTTCCTGTCGAAAAACTCAACCGACTGACACGAGGTAACCACCAAGGAGCAGTAGCTTTTTTGAGTCCTATTGATTTTTATGATCTAGAAGAAGTCATAGCTAAAGTCATGGAAGAAGGTAGAACCCCTTTAGTCCTGGCGTTAGACCGCATTACCGATGTGCGCAACTTTGGCGCCATTGCAAGATCTGCGGATTGTACGGGAGTTGATGCTATTGTACTGCCTAAAAACGACAGTGCTCCTGTAAGTGCCGACGCTGTGCGCACATCAACAGGTGCTCTTCTAGAGATTCCAGTCTGTAAAGTGAATCACATGAAGGATGCTGTTTTCGTAGCTCAAAGCCTTGGTCTGAAAATCATCGCCGGAACTGAGAAATCGGAAACACCTATGTACGAAGCCCCATTCTCTGAACCTTGTATGCTAATTATGGGCAATGAGGAAACTGGCGTTCACAAGAGTCTCTTACAGATGGCCGATGCCAAGGCGTTAATTCCAATGAAAGGTCAAATTAATTCATTAAACGTGAGCGTTGCTACTGGAGTACTACTCTACGAGGCCGTTCGCCAAAGAAGCTAATATGAAAAAGGCATTGCTCCTATTGTTAAGCATATTCAGCATGACTGTTTACGGTCAATTCAATTGCCAAAGCACCAAACTGAATCCGCTTCCTTTACAAAGTAATGCCCCAATCAATTACAACTCCCGGTCGGATACTGCTGACCTTGTGCAGCTAAAGCTCACCATTGATTCTCGAGATTTTTCTAATGGTCAACTCACTGGAATTGCAGCCTACCAGTTAGGCGCAAAGCTCCCCTTTTCGTCTTTGAGATTCGACCTCTTAGGATTCACTGTAGATAGTGTTGTAGACCTCAATGGACCATTGAACTTTAGCCAACAAGGAGAATTCGTTACGGTAAATACTTCCGCTGCGGCAGGTCAAACGCTACAATGGACATTTTATTACCACGGTTCCACTACAAAAGACGCGAGCGGCTGGGGTGGAATTCATCATGACGGTGCCTACCACTATAATCTTGGCGTCGGCTTTGCTGCTAACCCACATGTTTACGGAAGGAGTCTTTTCCCTTGTTTCGACAACTTTGTGGAGAAGAGTACTCTTGATGAGATGAACATCATCACTTCCGCAGGCAAAGTTGGGGTCAGCAATGGAATTTACGTAGGTACCGATACTCTAACATCCGGCGACCTTGTTTGGCACTGGAAAGGACAGGCGCCTATTCCCTCATACCTAGTGAGCATGGCGGTTTCCGATTACTTCAAGCAAAGCTGGACCCACGATGGCCGTCCGTTTGAAATTTACGGAAGGGCCCAAGATACAGCCAATATGACCGCCGGATTTGTCAATCTTAATGACATCTATGATGCTTTTGTTGAAGAATTCGGACCGTATCGCTTCGAAAAGGTAGGTTATGCTATGACCATTACCGGCGCAATGGAACATGCCGGGATGGTTCATCTTCCTCGAACGCTTGCTAACGCAAATTTAAACGGTGAAGATATCATTGCGCACGAGTTGGCTCATATGTGGTTCGGCAATGCGATCACTACAAAAACAGCCGAAGACATGTGGATCAATGAAGGATTCGCTGAATTTGGATCGCATCTTTATGAAGAGAAGGTGTACAGCCGTTCTAAATATGTTCAGACCGTTCAGAACAACCAAGCGTTAGTTTTAAAACAGGCTCGCCAAAACGACGGTGGACACTTGGCTCTGAGCGGAGTAAATCAAAACCAAACCTACGGCACCCATACCTATCAAAAAGGTGCGATGGTTGCTCACGATCTTCGAGAATACCTAGGTGATAGCCTGTTCAGTCATGCAGCAAAAGAACTTATAGCTGGTAATACTTTTGGCAACTATGACGCTGAAAGTTTCAAAGTCTCTTTTGAAAATTCCACAGGGCTTGATTTGGATGATTTTTGGGACGACTGGATTTATAATGCTGGCTATCACGGAGCCTTGGTAGAGTTAAATTATCCAGAAAATGCTAATTGGGCCAATACTAGTAAGCAAGTAAATATTCACCATTTAAGCGCGCACACCGGTAATCATACAGCGACCCAAAAGACTACGCCAATCGTAATCTACAAGCATAGCTACAACTATGGTTTTGGAGGTAAAGTAGATTTAGGAAACTCAGCGTTCTTTACTGCTACTAGTCAGGACCTCACATTTACCTCTCAATCTATTCAACTTGGAGCTGGTCAAGACTATTGGATCAGTACGAATGATAGTGCCGAATCGCTAGGTACCTCTGTATACGACACATTCAAATGGTCCGAATTAAATGGAACTAAAACATTGCCTAGGACAGGGGTTAAAATCACTCCTAAGCCTAATACCGCCGGCCTGAACGGGACATTTTATGTCTGGCATCATTACACAGAAGGCAATTACCTAAACGATGGCAAAACCAGTCGCGATCATTTTTATTTCATCGGCTATGAAGGCAGCCATGACCCACCAATTGATTATGAGTCTGAATTACCTTTTGAGGTAACTGTCTCATTCAACACCAATGCAAACAATGGCGGCTTAGACGGCGATTTAGCCGGCTTACCCAGTAATCAAATGACCATAGGGGAAAGTCCAACGCTGAAATGGAAAACAGGTGTCCCAATGTCCGATGTCTCCACGCAGGCTTTAGGTAATACTGGAGTCGGTAATATCACATTCACACCTCAGCATGTAGCGAGATATTACTTCGTAATGAATACGGCAAACCTTAGTCTAGAGGAGTCGATTAATCCGAAGTTCAAACTATTTCCTAATCCGACAAAAGGAATACTTAAAATCCAAGCTGAAGAGGGAGTTGTAGGAGGAATGTATGAAATCATAGATCTTAAAGGTGCTCTTGTTCAGTCTGATGAACTAAACTTCATCGAGCAACGCGCTTCAATTCTCCTTCCTGAACAACTGGCCCGTGGCACATACATTTTTAAATGCGAAGCAGGCACTCAAAAATTCTCAGTTAGATAATGCTTTTCTTGAATTGAGAATTATGCTTATTTAATGCTCATTCTTTTTTGGGTTTCAGAGTTTACTAATTGTAATTGCTTACTTTCAAGAAATGGAATACAACGAGTTTAGAAAATTCGCACACGACCTTAAGAATCACCTTACTGGTGCTACACTTCAGGTACAGGTTTTATCTATGCTCCTTGGCGAGGAGCAAAAAGACCGACTGGCCATGGTATCGGATGAACTGCAGAAAGCCGGTGATATGATTACCGATTTCCAACAGAAAGTAAAAGCTGCGCAGGCAACCCAGATTGCTGAAACCCCTACTGAAGAGTAAGCATTACTGGGCAGTGATCGCTACCCATAACCTCATTCAGAATCTCACTGTCCTTGACCTTATCCATGTAGTCTTCACTTACCATAAAGTAATCCAATCGCCATCCTACATTTTTAGCTCGAGCGCCTCCTCTGTAACTCCACCAGCTATACCTCACTGTTTCAGGATATAAACTGCGGAACGTATCCACGAATCCCGCTTCAATCATCCTAGTCATCCCATCGATCTCTGCCTGAGTATAACCAGGAGTTTTATTATAGTTCGATTTCGGATTCTTCAAATCTATCTCTTGGTGAGCTACGTTTAAGTCACCACAAACCACTACCGGCTTGTGCTCTTCGAGTTTTTTTAGATAAGCAAGAAATGCAACATCCCATTCCTTAGTGCGGTAGTCAATACGCTTTAAACCGCTACTTGAGTTTGGTACATACGTAGTTACGTAGTAGAAATCCTCATATTCTGCCGTAATGGAACGCCCCTCATTATCGTGCTCTTCAATACCCAAACCCATGGAAACAGATAAAGGCTCGGTCTTTGAAAGTATGGCTGTTCCACTGTAACCTTTCTTTTCAGCACTAAAAGCATAAATGTGGTACCCTTGAAGATCTTTTAATGCTTCTTTGACTTGTTCCGGAGTGGCCTTAGTCTCCTGCAGTCCAACGACATCACAATCTAAGCGATGCAAATCTTCAACAAGGGTTTTACCGGCCGCAGCGCGAACGCCATTAACATTGAAAGAGAGTAACTTCATTTACATGTTTCTTCTATACTGCCCACCTACTTCGAACAGTGCATTAGTAATTTGACCCAGCGAACAGTGTTTCGCCGCATCCATGAGAACATCAAATATATTGTCATTTTGGATGGCCGCTTCTTGAATGCGAGAAATAGTTTCCTGAGCCAATTCCTCCTTGCTCTTGTGCAAAGCATCCAACATTGTAATCTGATATTCCTTCTCCTCTACCGTCGCACGAATTACCTCCGCAGGCACGATCGTTGGTGATCCCTTTTTATTTAAAAAAGTATTTACCCCGATGATAGGGAATTCACCCGTGTGCTTCAGCGTTTCATAATACAGACTTTCCTCTTGAATCTTACCGCGTTGGTACATGGTCTCCATAGCACCTAAGACCCCGCCCCTTTCGGTAATACGATCAAACTCCTGCAATACTGCTTCCTCTACTAGATCAGTGAGTTCTTCAATGATAAACGCGCCCTGAATTGGGTTCTCGTTTCTAGCTAAGCCCAGTTCTTTATTAATGATAAGCTGGATCGCCATGGCACGTCGCACACTTTCCTCAGTCGGGGTCGTAATGGCCTCATCATATGCGTTTGTGTGAAGCGAATTACAGTTATCGTATATCGCATATAACGCCTGAAGAGTGGTTCGAATATCATTGAAATCTATCTCTTGAGCGTGCAAGCTTCGGCCAGAAGTTTGAATGTGGTACTTAAGCATTTGAGAACGAGCATCCGCACCATATTTATTCTTCATTGCATTCGCCCAAATGCGACGCGCTACACGACCAATAACCGCATATTCTGGATCGATACCGTTTGAGAAGAAGAAACTTAAGTTTGGCGCGAATTTATTAATATCCATGCCACGACTCAAATAGTACTCAACGTAGGTGAACCCGTTGGCTAACGTAAAGGCAAGTTGAGTAATCGGATTAGCACCTGCCTCGGCGATATGGTAGCCAGAAATACTGACGCTATAGAAGTTACGAACTTGCCAATCGATGAAGTAACTCTGAACATCTCCCATCAAGCGGAGGGCAAATTCTGTTGAGAAAATACACGTATTCTGCGCCTGATCCTCCTTCAAGATATCTGCCTGGACAGTACCGCGAACAGTATTTAATGTTTTAGCCTTGATCTCACCGTATGTTGTAGCATCTAAAACCTCATCACCGGTAACACCGAGCAGCAAGAGTCCAAGACCGTCATTGCCCTCAGGCAATTCTTCTTGGTATGCAGGCCGTGCAATGCCACGATCATCATATTTAGCCTTCTTGACCGCCTCAACATTGGCTTCTAAGCCATGCTCTTTTATGTAAATCTCACATTCTTGATCAACCGCGGCATTCATGAAATAGGCTAATAGCATAGGAGCTGGACCATTGATGGTCATGGATACCGAAGTGGTTGGATTGGTCAACCTGAAACCGGAGTACAATTTCTTCGCATCATCCAAACAACATATACTCACTCCAGAATTACCAATCTTACCGTAAATATCCGGTCGTCTATCTGGGTCATTACCGTAGAGAGTCACACTATCAAATGCAGTAGAAAGGCGCTTTGCAGGCATACCTAAACTTACGTAATGGAAACGCTTGTTGGTACGTTCCGGACCACCTTCCCCGGCGAACATACGTGTAGGATCCTCGCCCTCTCGCTTAAACGGATAAATTCCCGCCGTATACGGAAACTCGCCTGGTACATTTTCAAGAAGTATCCAGCGCAGAATATCACCCCAGCTTCGGTATTTGGGTAACGCGACCTTTGGAATTTGCGTGTGGGACAAACTCTCTGAATGCGTTTTAATATTAATGTCTTTACCTCGGACTTGGAAGGTATACACAGGGTCTTTATAGCGTTTTACAGTGCTTTCCCACTGCTGAAGCTTCTCCCAGTTGTGTGGATCTAGGTCCATCTTGATACGATCGAAGCTCGCTTTTAATTGAGCTATTAATTCCTCATCCTCCAAGGTCTCCATGCTCTTGTGCAGTGCATAAAGCTTGTCCGCTACCTCGATTTGATCAATGATCTTATCTCTATGGATACGATGACTCTCAGAAATCTCACTCAAATACCTTGTGCGCTTAGGAGGAATAATGAATATTTTCTCACTCATTTCTCCTGTAATCTCATAGCCGCTCTTAAAACCTGCATTGGCTTTTGTGTTGAGCATCTCAACGATAGCCTTGTAAAGGCTGTTGGTGCCGGGATCATTGAATTGGCTAGCAATAGTGCCATATACAGGCATGGCATCCATGTCCTCGTGCCATAGATTGTGGTTGCGTTGGTATTGCTTCTTGACATCGCGCAGTGCATCCAAGGCTCCGCGCTTATCAAATTTGTTTAGGGCAATTAGATCTGCAAAATCGAGCATATCGATCTTCTCGAGCTGCGTTGCTGCGCCATATTCCGGCGTCATTACATATAGACTTGCATCACTGTGATCTAGAATTTCCGTATCACTTTGACCAATTCCCGAGGTTTCCAAAATGATTAAATCGAACCCCGCAACCTTCAAGATATCCAAGGCATTCTGCACGTGCGCGCTCAAGGCAAGATTAGCCTGTCGCGTGGCAAGGGAACGCATAAATACATTACCATGCTTGATGGCATTCATACGGATACGATCGCCCAACAATGCTCCACCCGTTTTTCTTTTCGATGGATCAACGGAAACCACGGCTAACCTCTTTTCAGGGAAATCCATCGTGAACCTACGAACCAATTCATCCACCATGGAACTCTTTCCAGCACCACCAGTACCAGTAATTCCAAGGATAGGTGTTCGGATATCTGAGGCTTTTTTAGTCAGCGCCTTAATTGCATCTGCATGCATATCTCCGCAATTTTCTGCGGCACTTATCCAGCGAGAAATAATGGGGGCAGCTGCATTTTCAAGCGATTCTAAATCTGAAGGAAGTTCATCACCAACCAAATAATCGGATTGCTCAACCAAATCATTGATCATGCCTTGTAGCCCCATCTTGCGACCATCATCAGGGTGGTAAAGGCGAGTTATACCATAAGCATGTAACTCTTCTATCTCTTCCGGTAGAATGGTTCCTCCACCTCCACCAAAGATCTTGATGTGACCTGCGCCTTTTTCTTGCAACAGGTCGTACATGTATTTGAAATATTCTAAGTGACCTCCTTGATAAGAAGTCATCGCAATGGCATTCGCATCTTCCTGTATGGCAGTATTAACTACCTCCTCTACTGAGCGGTCATGACCGAGGTGAATGACCTCACATCCGGTGCTCTGGATGATTCGACGCATGATATTGATCGCTGCATCGTGACCATCGAAAAGGGATGCAGCAGTGACAATTCGCACCTTATTTTTCGGCACGTATGGAGTTGGGGTTTCCATAGTTCTATGATGTATTTGGGTCCTCTAAGATACATCAGAAGCGCCAATGATTCTTTTGCTATCTTCACGGCAAACCGAAATATATGCAGGTGTTTAAGTCTCCTTTTTTCTACCTACCCGTTGTAGTGCTGCTTGCCATTAACAATAGCATTCAAGATATCGGTCTTTGGCAACGAATGGCTATTGGCGGAGTTGTTGGTGTAATTGCCTTGGGCTTAGGAATTAAGAATTTTAAAAGCCGATTGACACTCCTGGAAACCCTAGCCTTTGGACTGGTCTTATGGCCCCTTGTGAAGCTTGGCGGAGTAGCCGCAGAAAGTGAGCTTTTTGCCCACGTTGCGCGCATGTCCATGCTTTTCGGTTTGATGGTGATTTCGGCCGAGGCCTTTCGCAACAACGAAAAAGAAACCCTTAGGGCCTTCGGAGTGGGTGCTCAAGTAGCCCTTGTTATAGCAGGGCTTAGTATTCTTCCAGCCCTAGGAGAAGCCTACAAAGAAGGCGATATGTATTTAGCCAATGGTAAACTCTTCGCTCACAAAAACTATGCGGCTGCAACTCTATTGATGTTATTGCCTGCAGCGCTTTCTACTCGCTTGAACGACAACCTCGGCCTTTGGCTCCAGCGCATTGCGGTCGGTCTAGCAGTTTTCGAAATACTCTTCTTAAGAACACGGGGTGTGTGGCTCGCTTCAGTCCTTATTGCGATTACTGCCGTAGCGGTCTTCACCTTACAGAAAGACAATAAGTACCGAAACCAGAGCATTATTGCTCTTGGTGTTCTAATAGTAGGAGTTGGATTAGCCGTGATCTTCGGAGGCGCAGAAAAAATATTTGATAGCAGCACCATTCAAAGTAGGGTGCACTATTGGAAAGCCTCCAAAGAGATGTTCTTGGACAACCCTATCTCGGGAGTCGGTGGTGGACAGTGGAAGATTGAATACCCGGCCACAGGCTTAAAAGGAACTAATGAAAGCGTAATGAACGGAACCACGTCAATCTTACGCCCGCACAACGACATTCTTTGGCTTTTGAGTGAAACGGGAATTGGCGCATTCTTCTTCGTAGCTATCCTAATGATTTCAGCGATTAGCCTATTTAAAAACAAGGACCAATTGATCTTTGGACTTACCATCATCGCATTTGGGGCCTATGGCTTAGGAGAATTTCCATTAGAAAGAGCCACCCTTCTTGTTCCTATGGCGGTGGCTTTAGGTTACCTCTCGAGCCGCGCGAAACCAATCTATAAGGGCGGTAAAGTCCCGGCGGCATCGCTAGCAGTAATCTCATTGATCTTTACTATCGCCATAAGTACTTCGCGCGTAGGAGGAGAAAAAGAGGCCGCTCAGGCACTTGACGGCTACATGAAACGCAATACGCGCGCAATGATTCAAAACAGCTCTGCTGCGACTAGTACCTTCTTTGAAATGGACATCTACAACAACCCTATGCCCTACTTTGAAGGTTTGGGTGTTTTAATTTCTGGTGGACAACAGCCTAGTGCCACAGTATTAAAAAAATCTGCAGCCGCCTTTGAAGACGCCTTGGCTATACACCCAAATCATATTTTAAGTCTGAATCAATTGGCACAAATCAGAAGATTGCAAGGCAACTATAATGAAGCCGCCGCGTTGTATGGCCAAGTGCTCGAAATGAGTCCTAGAAACACATCAGCTGCATTGCGACTAGCCGAAGTTGAAAGAGTCCGCGGGAATATTTATGCCTCAATAGATGCCTTGAAGAAATTGGACAAGAAGTATACTCCTCAAAACTTAAAAGGACTAGGACGTGAGGCTACACAAACGCTTCAGGCCTTTGCAGCATTGCCCAGCCCAAGACCAGCTTCAAGAGGGCTGCACAGACAATTACAGGGGCAAAAACCAGGTAAAATGTGGCAAATCTGGGCCAATTCAAGAAAAAACTGACACTTTTAAAATAATTGGTACCGCTTTTGCGTTTTAAAAACCAGAAATAGTACATTTACTTCATGCAACAACGATTTAATCATATGACAGCTCTAAATAACCACATTTATGTGTGGAAGGGTTGTATGTATGATATTGTGAAGGCATAGATTTAAGAAATTACAACCCAGGATATAGGAAGCGCCTTCACTACAGTGATGGCGCTTTTTTTATACCCGCAAATTGAATGAAATGAAGAATTTCTTCACGACCGTAAGAAAAGCAGGTCCATTAAAGACAAGAAAACAACTGAGCATCCAAAACGACATGGTGGATACGCAAGGGATGTTAACGGTATGGAATCTTATGGACACCATGAACGATATTAAGAGGGAGCGCTTAGATGCCCTTCTACTTGATGATCGCTATCATGACAAAGTGAAGAATATTGATCTCAAGTTATATAGCAACGCAACATTAGGAGAAGACCTATTAGTGGAAAGCAACTTCGCCCCAAACGGCAAGCGCCAAGTAGACCTCAAGGTATATGTAAGTAAAAGAGCCAAAGGCGAACCCGCGAGAAGAGTTTGTAAAGCCGTCTATACGCTAGCTATAGAAACAAAATGATTTTTAAGAATGGGCTCGTGATGTGAGTGTTTGTGGTTATTTGTTCTAAAGAGCCCATTCCATGCAGGAATTAGTACCCCTGCAAATAAAAAGCCCGGCGCTGTGCGCCGGGCTTTTGTATTATAAAGTCCTTTGGATTGCCCTTTCGAGCCACATGACTGTCTCAGTAATGTCGGCATCTACCTCGGAAATATGCACCGCATGCGAACACATGCTTCCCGACTTCATTAACTGCAAATTTCCCTCAGGCTCCTGCCCTTTAACATTGATCCAAACTTCGAATCGACCCTTGGTCGCAGGAACGAGGCACCCCACCTGCTTTGAAGTACGGATGCTGTAATATTTCTTCTTACCGCTGAGTTCAAACTGATGCCCTGTTTCCTTCAAAGCGGCAACCAATCGCTCATAGAGAGGTTTCCAATGCTCCTTGCCTTTGAAAACACTGTCCTCAACTTGACCTTCATCCATGTGCAAAGAAGTATTCTCTTTGGTCAAATGAACAACCATATTTGCATGTCCATGACCAATTCCAAACTCCTCTTTCAACCGCTTCACATTGGCCATATGCTTTGGCTCATTCCAAGAGCGTACCATATCTACCCAATAAGAAATAGGCTGGCCCGTTTTCTTCTCGAGTCCTGCAATGTGGCTATGGATTCCGGCGTCTAAGTCTTGGCTCATGATTATCCTTTCAAGGCTTCCAAACGCTGCGTGATCAAGGTGATTTTACCTTCTGCATCTGCTTGTTTTTTGCGTTCTGAAGCAACAACAGCCTCTGGTGCATTCGATACAAAACGCTCGTTACTCAGCTTTTTCTCTACACTTTTCAAGAATCCTTGTGTGTAGGCCAATTCTTCTTCTAGCTTGGCAATCTCGTCATCTACATTGACAAATGCATCAGCTGGAATCGTATAATTGATACCTCCCACCACGAAGCTAAAGGCAGATTTCTTCACCTCATCCACTTCTATAATAGCTTCAACATTTGCAAGCTTCATGATGAGTGCGTCAAATGCTGCATCGTGCGCTGTACCCTTAGCAATTTCCACGGTCAACACTTCTTTTGGTGCTATGCCATTTTCATTGCGAACAGTGCGAATGCCACTTACTACTTCTGCAAAATGGGTGTATGATTGAAGGATGGCTTCATTCTCAACATTTAGACTAGGCCAAGCAGCAAAATTAATGGTCTCGCCCTGTTCACGATCAGCGAGATTCTGCCATAACTCCTCGGTGATGAATGGCATGAACGGATGCATGATTTCCAATAGCGTATTGAAGATAGATTTCGTAGCCTCCAACGCTTCTCCGGAGATTTGCTCACCCTTAGCAGGCTTGACCATCTCTAGGTACCAAGAACAGAAATCGTCCCAAACAAGCTTATATGTGGTCATCAAGGCTTCTGACAATCTATATTTCTCAAAGCTACTTTCGAGCTCTACTAAAGCTTGCGCAATACGGTTACGCATCCACTCTATTGACAGATCTTCAGAAGGGCTCATACTTTGTGAACCGGCTTCCCACATGCCTACCAATCTGAAGGCATTCCATACTTTATTGGCAAAGAACGAACCTTGAGAACAGAGGTCTTCATCAAAGAGTAGATCATTACCTGCAGGTGCTGTCATGAGCATACCTACACGAACACCATCGGCACCATATTTATCGATAAGATCTAGTGGATCCGGGCTATTACCCAATGATTTAGACATCTTACGACGCTTCTTATCACGGACCATACCCGTAAAGTACACATCCTTGAATGGACGCTTTCCTTTGAATTCGTAACCCGCCATGATCATACGCGCTACCCAGAAGAAGATGATATCCTGTCCGGTCACAAGAGTATTGGTTGGGTAGAAATAATCTTCTTCCTCTTGATTTCCAGAGAATACACTATACGGCCACAGCCAAGAGCTGAACCAAGTGTCCATAACGTCTTCGTCCTGCTTTACAGCATTAGTACCCAGTGCAGCGACTGCTTCTTCTTGAGTCTTACACACAGCAACATTTCCATCGGCATCATACCATGCTGGGATGCGATGTCCCCACCAAAGTTGACGTGATACACACCAGTCTTTGATGTTTTCCATCCAATAGAGGTAAGTTTTCTCTGCATGTGGAGGATGCAAAGTGATGTCTTTACTGACCACTCCTTCGATGGCTGGCTTAGCCAAATCTGACATCTTCAAGAACCACTGCATACTGAGACGCGGCTCAATCACTGCATCAGTACGCTCACTGCGTCCGACTTTATTTCTAAGATCCTTCGTCTCGACCAAGAGACCTGCATCTTCTAGGGCTTTGGCTACTTTTTTTCGAGCTTCGAATCGATCCAAACCGGAAAATTCACCACCGTGCTCGTTCAATGCAGCGTGCTGATCGAATACATCAATAACTTCCAAGTTGTGCTTCTCGCCCAACATCTGGTCGTTTGTATCGTGTGCCGGGGTCACCTTCAGTGCACCAGTACCGAACTCAATATCAACATAATCGTCGAATATAATCGGTACCGCACGTCCTACTAAAGGAACAATGGCTTTCTTTCCTTTCAAATGCTGGTAGCGTTCGTCTTCTGGATTGACACAAACCGCAGTATCCCCAAAGATGGTTTCGGGACGCGTTGTCGCTACTTGCAAAGACTCATCCGACCCTTCAATATTGTAGGTCATGTAGTACAGGCGGCTGTTTTCTTCCTTGTGGATGACTTCTTCATCAGAAACCGCTGTAAGAGCTACTGGATCCCAATTCACCATTCGTAGACCTCTGTAGATGAGACCTTTCTTGTGAAGATCTATGAACACATCGATGACTTGCTCACTGCGTGGCTCGTCTAAAGTGAACGCTGTACGATCCCAATCACAAGATGCACCAAGACGTCTTAATTGTTTTAGGATGATGCCACCGTATTCGTCAGTCCAATCCCAAGCATGCTTTAAAAAGTCTTCTCGGCTTAGGTCAGATTTTTTAATGCCTTGCTCGCGCAGACGCTTGACCACCTTTGCCTCAGTTGCAATTGAAGCGTGATCCGTACCTGGTACCCAACAGGCATTCAAGCCTAACATGCGCGCACGGCGAATGAGCACGTCCTGAACCGTATTATTTAACATATGCCCCATGTGGAGGACCCCAGTAACGTTCGGCGGAGGGATGACTATTGTATAAGGCTCTTTTTCAGAAACTTCTGCATGGAAGTACTTGTTGTCTAGCCAATGGTTGTACCACTTCGATTCTATCTCTCCAGGAGTGTATTTTCCAATTTCGCGCATGGAACTTTATCTTGTTATAAGCTGCAAAAATAAGCGCCTTCACTCATCCAATGAACCCATAGGCTAAGAGATTGTTAATTTCCTTTGAAAGACTTGGCTTTCGAATTACATTTGAAACTCTCAAACAACGAAATTGACATGAAAAAATTCATCCTAACACTAGCTGTAGCACTATTTGGATTTGCAGCGCAAGCTCAGGAACAACCAACAGAAGGTGCTAAGATTCAGTTCGCTGAAAAAGTGATCAACTACGGTAAGATTGAAAAAGGCGCAAACGGAACGCGTGTATTCAAATTTAAAAATGAAGGTACTGAGCCGTTGGTATTGAATTCAGTACGTGCTTCTTGTGGCTGTACTACTCCTAAGTGGACTCGTGAGCCAATCGCACCTGGCACAGAAGGTGAGATTACAGTGAAGTACGATACCAATCGTATGGGTAATTTCCACAAAACGGTTACTGTGAATTCAAATGCTACCAATAAAACTGTCGTTCTGACGATTAAAGGGCAAGTAATGAACCCTGCAGCACAGAAAACAACACCTACAAAACAAGGCGGAAGCGTTATTGCGAAATAAGGCGATAATACCTCCTCATATTTTCTAGAAGCCCCGTATTTTTGCGGGGCTTTTTTAGTACCAAAAAACAAACAGCAATGCCATCAATTTCGACCAAAGGCACCAACATGCCATCGAGCCCTATCCGCAAATTAGTTCCCTTCGCAGAACAAGCAGAACGCAATGGGAACAAGGTGTATTACCTCAATATTGGTCAACCTGATATACAAACTCCTACAGAGGCACAGCAAGCTATCAAGGAAGCAGATGTTCCTGTTTTAGCCTACAGTCATAGCGCTGGTTTCGCTTCTTTAAGAGAAGGGTTATCGAACTATTACCATGGCAAAAATCTTCCCGTAAACACAGATGAAATCATTGTAACTACAGGGGGATCAGAGGCGCTATTATTCACTTTCGGCTCTGCAATGGACGAAGGCGATGAACTTATTATCCCAGAACCTTTTTACGCGAATTATAATGGATTTGCTACCGCCAGCGGAGTAAACGTAGTTCCAGTAGAAGCAAGTATTGAAAATGGCTTTGCACTCCCACCAGTTGAATTATTTGAAAAAGCCATCACTGATAAAACGAAAGGAATTCTAATCTGTAATCCAGGAAATCCGACAGGATATCTCTACAGTAAAGAAGAGCTTGAGAAACTCAAAGAAATTGTTTTGAAGCATGACCTCTTCTTGATTGCAGATGAGGTATACCGCGAGTTCACTTACGACGGGGAGGCACACCACAGCATTCTTGGCATGGAAGGCCTCGAAAACAACGCAATTGTTGTAGATAGCTTTTCAAAGCGCTACAGCATGTGTGGGGCGCGTATTGGATGTTTGGTAAGTAAGAACAAAGAATTTATGGCAACGGCCATGAAGTTTGCTCAAGCCCGACTATCTCCGCCAACCTATGCCCAGATTGCTAGTGAAGCTGCGCTCAAAACGCCACAAAGCTATTTTGATGAGGTAAATGCAGAATATGTAGAACGCCGTAACGTATTGGTCGAAGGCCTCAATAGTATTGATGGTGTTTTCTGTCCTAAGCCAAAGGGAGCGTTCTATGCCGTAGCATCGTTCCCAGTGGAGAGTGCCGAGCATTTCGCGCAATGGTTGCTCAGCGAATTCAATCACGAAGGAAAGACCTTAATGATGGCTCCTGCAGCAGGCTTCTACGCAAAACCTGAATTAGGGGCTAATCAAGCGAGATTAGCGTATGTACTTAACACAGATGCATTGAAAGATTGTATTGCTATCTTGAAGGCAGCCTTGGATGTATATCCACATACCACTAGATAAAAAAGCCTGTGATTGTACAGATAAATCAAAGTCTCGCGAAACTCAACACCTTCGGCATCGATCAGAAGGCGAGTCGCCTTATTTGGGCGCATAGTGCCGATGAGATTTCTAATTACGTGAAACACCACGGTGCCCCTGCCCTAGTTCTTGGCGGAGGTTCTAATATGCTTCTAACGAAAGATGTAGAAGGTGATGTGCTCAAAGTAGACATTCATGGTCGTCGTGTAGTTTTCGAAGATGATGATAAGGTGCATATCCGATTCGGAGCAGGTGAAAATTGGCACGAGGTTGTTTTATGGACTTTGATGCAAGGCCTTGGAGGTATTGAAAACCTCAGCCTTATTCCAGGCAATTGTGGAACCGCACCCGTTCAAAATATTGGAGCTTACGGCGTTGAGTTGAAAGATGTCTTTGTGAATTGCGAAGGCGTTATGGTCGAAGACGGCTCGTTCTTTAAAATGGATAAGGACGCTGCACAATTTGGCTACCGCAAAAGTGTCTTCAAAAATGAATTGAAGGGAAAGGCTATCATTACGCGTGTAACACTGGAACTTACTAAGACAAATCATCGCATTCGAACGGATTATGGTGCGATTGCGTCAGAATTAGAAAAAATGGGCATCACTGAGCCAACGCCCAAGCAGATTAGCGACGTAGTTGTAGCTATTCGCCAGAGTAAACTTCCTGATCCAAAAGAAATTGGAAACAGCGGTTCATTCTTCAAAAACCCCGTCGTTTCTGAAGAAAAAGCCGCAGAATTGGCCGAAATATTTCCAAATATGCCTTCATATCCTGCACCAGGAGGGGTTAAACTAGCCGCAGGTTGGATTATCGATCAATGTGGCTGGAAAGGATATCGTAAAGACGATGCCGGCGTTCATAAAAACCAAGCACTAGTATTGGTGAATTATGGACAGGCTCAAGGCAACGAAATTTATACGCTTGCAAAAGCAATTATGGACGATGTTTATAATCGATATGGTATTCAACTAGAACCGGAAGTAAATCTCATCTGATGCCAACTGTTGCTTTTCATACTCTGGGCTGTAAGCTCAACTTTGCCGAGACTTCCACCATAGCTAAAGACTTTAAAAGCAATGGTTTTGACGAAGTTAATTTCAAGGAAAGTGCCGATGTTTATGTCATCAATACTTGCTCGGTCACTGAAAATGCTGATAGAGAATGCCGCAATATTGTGGGTCGTGCTTTACGAGCTAATCCCGATGGATTCGTTGTAATCGTCGGGTGCTACGCACAACTCAAGCCAGAGCAAATCATGGAGATGCCCGGGGTAGACCTTGTACTAGGTGCCACAGAGAAGTTCAACGTGACCCAATTCTTAGGCGCCCTTGAAAAAACTGCAGGCCCCGCACAAATGCACAGTTGTGAGATTGGAGAGGCAAATACATTCGTCAGCTCCTACAGTGCAGGAGATAGAACTCGTGCATTTTTGAAAGTACAAGACGGGTGCGATTATAAGTGTACCTACTGTACCATCCCTTTGGCAAGAGGAATTTCGCGCAGTGATACCCTCGAAAACGTTGTAGCGAGAGCACAAGAAATTGCCGAAGAAGGCATTCCTGAAATCGTACTTACCGGGGTAAACGTTGGCGACTATGGTAAAGGAGAATTTGGCAATAAACGGCACGAAAACACCTTTATGGAGCTCGTTGAAGCCTTAGATAAACATGTGAATGTTGACCGCATGCGTATTTCTAGTATAGAACCCAACTTGCTGCGCAATGAAATCATTGAATTCACACACCAGAGTAAAAAGTTTGTTCCGCACTTTCATATCCCGCTTCAAAGTGGAAGTGACACTATCTTAAAGAAGATGAAACGTCGCTACATGAGCGGCTTGTATCAGCAAAGGGTGGAAACGATTAAAGCCGCTAATCCAGATACTTGTATCGGCGTAGATGTGATCGTAGGGTTCCCCGGAGAGACAGAAGAGCTGTTCTTAGAGACCTATAACTTCTTGAATTCACTAGATATAAGCTATCTACACGTGTTCACCTACTCTGAGAGAGCCAACACCTTAGCAGCTGATATGCAAGAGGCAGTGCCGATTCCTGAGCGAAAGAGGCGCAATAAAATGCTGCGGATTTTAAGCGAAAAGAAGAAAAGAGCTTTTTATGAAAGTCAGCTAGGTAAGAGTAGACCAATTCTTTTTGAAGGAGTGAATCGAGAGGGGTATATGTACGGGTACTCAGACAATTACGTTCGAGTACGAACTTTTTGGAATCCTGAATTGGCAAATAAAACCAAAACTTTTTGTCTTTCAGGCATTTGCGACGAAGGATTTGTTACCTTAGAGGTAGAAAGCCGCACCGCCAATGTCACTAATTTTTCTGGAATATAAACCGCTCTGTAGCGAACGGGAGTTCTCTAACTTCTGGAAATTTGTCTCCGAAGGTCAGATTGATGATGGTATGGTTTCCGAGGCCAGGCTCTTTAAAATTCGAGAGGGTTTGTTCATTGGCATGGTTGCGTTTAAACCTGAAAACAGGTCCGCAGTTATGGAAATTTATGGCGATACGAATACAGATGGCAGCAATCTCAAATCGCTTTGTAAAACTATTCGACTAAAACATACGGCGAAAGAATTACTATGATAGACCTCAGCGTTCTAACTGAAAAAGCTTCCTTAGTTGCTAAAGAAGCTGGTGCATATCTACGACGACAACAACTCACCTTTGATCGCTCTATAGTCGAGCTTAAAAGCATGAATGCTCTGGTCAGTGATGTCGACCGATCTACGGAAGAACTCATCGTTAAAAGATTGACAGAAATTTTCCCTGAAGCCGGATTTCTAACCGAAGAAGAGACCACCACTCAGGCGACAGATTCTCAATATACTTGGGTTATTGACCCTTTGGACGGCACAACCAACTTTGTACATGGACTTCCTATATTCAGCGTTAGTATTGCGCTATTAAAAGAGGAGTGGCCAGTAATTGGCGTAGTATATGAAGTAGGAATGGACGAATGCTTCACTGCTTATGAAGGCGGTGGCGCCTACCTAAATGGCAAAAGGATTCAGGTGACCTCAAGCGAACGACTGGAGGATACACTTCTAGCTACGGGTTTTCCTTATTACAATTTCTCGAAGCTGCAGGGGTTCCAAAATACCTTGGCACACATGTATCAGCACACCAGAGGCGTTCGTCGCATAGGCACAGCGGCAGTCGATCTTGCTTATACGGCCTGTGGCCGTTTTGACGGTTACTTTGAATATGGATTAAGTCCTTGGGACGTTGCTGCCGGTGTGGTACTCGTTCGAGAGGCAGGAGGCATCGTTACAAATTTTGCAAATAAAAACGTCGCTGTAGCTTCAGAAAGCGTAATTGCTGCGAACAAATCTATTCACCCGCTTGTATATATTATTATACAACAAAACATAGGTTAATGTCAGATTGTAGAGTTTGGGTTCTTCCTGGTATGGGTGCAGATTCAAGGATTTTTAAATCGTTTAAATTTCCTTGGAACGCTACATATTTGGAATGGATTGAACCTCAAGATGGAGAGACACTCTCAGCCTATGCTGATCGCCTTTTAGATCGTTATCCTATCAAAGAAAACGACCTGCTTTTTGGATACAGTTTTGGAGGTATTATCGCTCAGGATTGGGCGTCACGAAATAAGGTTCAGCGCGTTGTTCTTTTGAACTCATTGCATCATGAGGCCACTTTACGCCCATTGTATAGAAACTTAGCATCTACAGGCGTATTAAGTTGGGCGCCAAAGGGAAGCATTTTTAAGCTGATCAAACTTATCGCTCGCCTCAATAGTAAACCTTCTCGACAGCTAGACCTCTTGCTCGAGACCATGGAACAGTTCGACTGCCAGTACTACCGCTGGGTTTTGCGAGCAGTGCTTGATTGGGAACGTCCTACGCCCTTGGCACCTGTAGATGTTATTTTGGGCGAATTAGATCCCGTATTTACTATTCAAAAACCATCGAGAGACCGTTTTTGGGTTCTCAAAGGTGCCACACATTTAAGTTTCACCTCTCACAGTAATGAAATATCAAATTTGCTGAAAGAAAAGGTGGACCCTGTCCTCGCATAGCGCATAACCGATTATTTTTGGGTTATGAAATTTGTTCCTACACCCATTCCAGACCTTTTTGTGATTGAACCGCGTGTCTTTGGAGACCACAGAGGTTATTTTTTTGAATCATACAGCGCTGAACATTTCAAGAATGCAGGCATCTCTGCAGACTTCGTCCAAGACAATGAAAGTTTTTCAGGGAAAGGCGTAGTTCGCGGGCTACACTTTCAAGCACCGCCCAAAGCGCAGGGCAAGCTCGTTCGTGTTCAAAAAGGGCGTGTGTTAGACGTAGCAGTCGATATTCGTAAAGGCTCGCCAACCTATGGACAACACTTTAGTATTGAGCTCAGTGGAGAAAACAAAAAAATGTTATGGATACCACCTGGTATGGCGCATGGCTTTGCGACTTTAGAAGACGATACTGTATTTCTATACAAGTGCACAGATACTTACAGCCCAGAGCACGAAGGTAGCGTGCTTTGGAACGACCCATCCCTTGGCATTGATTGGGGCGTTTCAGCGCCAAAATTGAGTGCGAAAGATGAAGTAGGACCGTTATTTAAAGACTTTAGTTCCCCTTTTACCTATGAAAAATAATTGGATCGCCGGATTAATTGGTGCTGGACTCGCTCTAAGCGCAGTAGTACTAGTTTCTTCTTCTACGGATGATGTTCACCCTGTTGAAGCGAGACCGAGTACTGTGAAGCCCTTTGAATTGCCAAAAGAGATCTCTATTGCTGATGAGGCACTGCCCTTAGAGCGTTTGGACGTCCAAGAGAGTTTAGATCGTGAAATTTTAGTCAATTCATATTGGCAGAGTAACAACCTGCTTATGCTCAAAAGAAGGGATAAGTGGTTTCCTGTCATTGAGCCTATTCTAAGAGAACAAGGCATTCCAGATGATTTCAAATACCTCGCACTTATTGAGAGTGGATTGCAGGACATCGTGAGTCCAGCAGGTGCCGCAGGACCTTGGCAAATCATGAAAACTACTGGGCGTGAAGCCGGGCTCATAGTGAATAGCGAAGTAGACGAACGCTACCACATGGAAAAGGCTACACTCACGGCATGTAAGTATTTAAAAGAGGCCCACGAGCGATTTGGAAACTGGACTCTTGCCGCTGCTTCATACAACATGGGTATGGCAGGAACACAGCGCCGATTGGAGGAGCAGAAAGTAGATAACTACTATGATTTACGCTTAAACAGCGAAACAGCACGCTATGTGTTTAGAATAGCCGCTGTGAAGCATATTCACGAACATTTAAGCAGCTACGGTTACGTATACCACAGTAATGAGGGATATCAACTTCCAGAATTTGACACTGTTGATATAAGCGGACCTGTGAACAGTTGGATCGAGTGGGCATTAGATCACGATATCACCTATAAAGAGTTGAGGATGTACAATCCTTGGATTCGTTCGTCGAAATTGACCAACAGCTCAAACAATACCTACTCTATTCTCGTTGCAAAATAAGCATGAGCGAACAAATTGAAGTATACGGTGCCAAGGCACATAACTTGCGCAATCTTGACGTTAAGATTCCTCGCAACTCCCTAGTGGTGATCACAGGCCTAAGTGGCTCTGGAAAGAGCTCTTTAGCATTTAATACCATTTATGCAGAGGGACAGCGTAGGTATATGGAGACCTTCTCTTCTTATGCCCGCCAATTCCTAGGTACCATGGAACGTCCTGAGGTCGATAAGATTGAAGGACTTTCACCGGTAATATCCATTGAGCAAAAGACCACTTCTAGGAACCCTCGGTCAACCGTGGGCACAGTTACTGAACTGAGTGATTTCTTGCGATTGCTTTTCGCCCGTGCTTCTACAGCCTTTAGTTACGAAACTGGAGAAAAGATGATCAGTTACACTGATGCCCAAATAGTGGAATTGATCGGGGAGCGATTTGTTGGCAAGCGCATAGCAGTTCTAGCCCCCGTAGTACGAGCACGTAAGGGTCATTACCGTGAGCTTTTCGAACAGATTATTCGTATGGGGTTCGTCCGTGCTCGGGTAGATGGGGTAATTGTCGAGGTTAGCAGCGGCTTTAGACTTGACCGATACAAAACCCACGATATTGAGATTGTAGTCGATCGCATTCGAGTTGCTGCCACGGCAGAAAATAGAATTGCACAAAGCGTTGAAACGGCCATGGCTCATGGAAAAGGCACTATTGCTGTGATCGATTTGGACAGTCAAGAAT
>Ga0209654_1000438_pt1 | contig 40747 bp, 45 predicted proteins | sample SaaInl1SG_22_DNA_FD_184646 | JGI IMG/M metagenome (GOLD analysis project Ga0209654, IMG submission 184646) | Marine microbial communities from expanding oxygen minimum zones in the Saanich Inlet - ESP_161SG_22_DNA (SPAdes) (version 2) | ecosystem: Environmental > Aquatic > Marine > Intertidal... | reverse complement strand
CAGAATCTGATGGTGGATGGTGGATTTAGTAGTTGGTAGCATGGACAAAAAAACAATTCTAATTATGCCGTTAATCGCTGGCCGCGAAGCGGCGTTTAGACGTACATGTGATGCTTTAAAGAGACTCAATTTTACCAACTCAATTTTAGTGCTCCGTGACGATGGTGCTGAGTCATTTATTGTTGATGGATTGGATATGGAATGGTCAAGCCAGTGTTATGCTCTGACAGGGATGTGTGCCATTTTTCAGGCAATAAGTGCTGAACGTGAGACCATCTTAGCTTATGACTTCGCCTGCTATTGTGACGATGATAATCTTGTCTCTCCCTCATTTTTGGAAGTAGGCAATAGGTTCCTGAAGAACAATGAGGACTTTGTAGGGTGTAATGGCCTGCGATTTTTAATGAATGATTATGCTGGTAAACCAACTTTTCTGGCACGTTATCAATCACAAGAACTAATCTCTGATAGCAAATTTGGACGTCTTCAAGAATACGCTCAACAAGGTGGAATCCTATTCTATACATTGTTGAGAAGTAGCGTCTTAATCGCAGTTGTGTCAGCATCAAATGTGCTGAAAGATGACAATCTATCAGAGATATCAGTCAATTTTTCTCTTCCAAGCTTTGGGAAAATAAAGTTGTTACCAGATATACAATTGGCGCGTTTTTATCCGCGCCCAGCAGTCTTTAATATAGTATCACCGTTGAATTGGATAAAGCGCCCAGATTTACAAGCTGAACTAGTTCGTTGTCATCAGATACTACTCGATAGTTATGGAGTAATCACTAATAGCCCCGATGAAAGTCAATTGTTTGAGCAATCACTTGGAAAGTATCTTGCGCTGCGCTTCACGAAGGTGCCAGCAAACTTGTTCAAATCGATCAACAAGAAAATAACAGATGGCCTTTTCCATGCCAAAAACGCACCGGCAGTAAAAACAATGCTAGGCGCTGTAGGCGAGCCCTAATTTGCACAGGATTAATCAACGCTTTGAAATTATGTGGAACATTGGTTCATGACAGCAATTCGTAAATATTTTGATGGCCTTTCAAATAAATTAATTCTTCAATTCATAGACAAATATTCAGCCATTGCGATGCAAAGATTTGCAAAATTGCTTTTCTTTAGTGATGAACGTCAGAACATTATCGATTGCTCTCGTCAAGTTGTTGCCAACAATTTGGTTCGAGATTTGCGCAAAAGCCTCTTTTATTTTCCTGAAGAGACTCAGCTAGCAGCAGAAAATCACGGGGGTCTAAAACTCCCCGACGGTAGTAAAATTGATTTTGGGACAGGTATGTATGTCCCGTCAATTTCTCGCAAATTGTGCCACGAATACGCACGTTTTTGGTTTCTTTGGTTCAAAGCCACCATTGCTGTTTTATGGTTGACTGGTAAAAAGCCAATGAAACAAGGTGGAAAAAACGTATTGATCTTTGGGATCCCGGATAGTTTTTTCAATGATGCAAATGGCCAAAGTAAAATAGACGATTATTTGCGCGGAGACCCTATCCAACCACTCTGTGGTGCAAACCACTATATTCTTCAAATTAGTCGTGCCGTTGCTCACAAGACTGCAAGGCACCCAACACGAAGCAGGTTTCCCCAGATCGATTTGATTGCGTTGTCAGATCTGGGTGTCTGGCGACGGATATGGTTGCTTTTGGGCCAATTTGGATCCTTGATAGCGGCGCATGGGATATTTGTTAGCCATCCCTTGACGACACTGTTTGCCTCAGATTTTGCGTTGCTAACAACAATGCGAAGACTTGAGAAGTGGGGCTTTTATTCATCAATCACAGTTACCACGTCCGACACTAATCGTCAGCCAATTTGGATGAGGCCTCGCCATGGCGCAGAGTTGCATTTCTTGCACTATGCGGCGTTGCCATTGTTTGCAATTGATAAAATGGACCCATTTCCGGAAGAAGCTGAGAAAGAGGTGCAGATGCTGTTCGTTGCTGATCAGAAACATTGGGTTTGGTCAGAGTACGAAAAGAAATTGTTGAACAATCGTTATGGACATCGTAATTGTGAAGTGAGTGGTTTGCCGAGTTTTCTGTTAACCGAAGGCGTGGCTAAACCAGCAATGTCTGCTGGGCCAACTTTGCGAATCATTATTTTTGATGTGACGCCAGCCACGGTTGAGCACGCTCGGTCTATCGGTGCTTATTTTTATTATGGTGTTAGCGAAACGGCGGTAGCACTTGTTGATGATGTGCTTGAGACGGCGAGGATGGTGGCGGCAAATCATGGGATTGAACTAGAGATCCGTTTAAAACAAAAGCGAGCACCTGAAGCCATACATGTTCAAAAATATATAGATTTCTTGCAACAAAAGGCTCACAAATACACGTTCTTTGAGGTTGCACCTCCCACCACCCCTATAAATGAAGTTGTGTCTGCAGATAGTGTCGTTATTTCCCGACCATATACGTCGGCCGCGGTGGTCGCGGAGTCGTTGGGTGCGCGTTCAGTCTTTTACGATCCAACAATGAAGATTATCGATAATTGCCCAGCTGAGAGCAACATTAGTCTTTTGCAAGGTCGATATGCTCTTGAGCGTGAATTGTCATCTCATATAAAGAAGGCTCGCCATGCTGGGACAAGCGCCTAAAACAATATACAAAATATTGATATACAAAGTGACTTGTCGGGTTGAGCTAAGTATTGTTCAGTCATGATTATGACTTGTGTTGTAAATTGAAATTAAGTGAGGGCGGTAGCTTTCGGTTGCTGCTAGTCTTGCTCTAGTATAACCCGGCGTAACCACGGCCAATTGCGGAGTTCTTGCATGAATATTAAGTCAATCACTGTCCCCGTTGCTGGGCAGCCGTCAATCGAAATTGGTGCTGGTAAGGACCTTGTTCTTATTGCTGGCCCTTGTGCGATCGAAACCCGAGATCATTCGATGCGTATGGCCGAAATGATTGGCCAGGTCTGTGACAAGCTTGGCGTCCGCTGGATCTTCAAAGCATGTTATGACAAGGATTGTAGGTCCTCGCCAGCTAGCTTCCACGGCTTGGGGTTGCATGAAGGTTTACAAATTCTATCTGATGTGCGGGACGCTCATGGTGTGCCGGTAACGTCTGATTTTTCCGACCCATCATGGGGCGCGGCCACTGGTGAGGTCTGTGACATGGTGCAGGTGCCTGCCTATTTGTGCCGGCAAACCTCGATGTTGCGTGCGGCGGCCGAGACTGGCAAGCCAATCCATTTGAAAAAGGGCCAGTTTATGAGCCCTTGGAACATGAAAAATTCATGCCGTAAGCTCGAAGCCTTTGGCAATGATCAGATCCTGCTGACAGACCGTGGTACTTTTTTTGGCTATAATATGCTGGTCAACGATATGCGGTGCTTCCCAATTATGCAGGAAACTGGCTATCCAGTCTGTTACGACGCCACACATTCGATACAATTGCCAACGTCAATGGGCAATATCTCTGGTGGCCAGCGTGAATATATCCCGCATCTCACCCGCGCCGCGGCGGCCTGTGGTATCGAGGCCCTGTTCATGGAGGTGCATGACGATCCGCCGAACGCGCTATCGGATGCCAACACAGTTCTGGATTTTAAATATTTCGAAGTCGTTCTAGCGCAGGCAAAAGCAATGCACGAGATGCGCCAGGAATTGCGTGAAAAATGGGGAGAAGACAATGTCCATCCAGAATAATTCAGGTGTAACTGTTGCTGATGTGATGCTGGGACTTGAGATTTGCCCGGTTGCATCAGAGCGGGTGATTGTCAAAGAAGTGCTGGAAAGTATGGATGAACATCGGCTGGGTGTGGTGTGCATCACCGATGATGAAGGCAAGCTCTCTGGAATTCTAACCGAAGGTGATATGCGCCGCGTTCTATTGCGGGTGCAAAAACCACTGGCCGCGTTGATGGCTGATGATGTTGGAATGCATGCGATGGCCAGTCCCAAGACAACACAACCAGATACGTTGCTGGCTGATGCAGTTACGATGATGGGTAATCTGCGCGTTTGGGATCTACCTGTTGTAGACGCGGAAAATAAGCTAGTCGGTCTATTGCATTTGCATCAGGCTATTATGGGATTTATGTCACGATGAAACTTTATGGCGTTGATGCGCTTCATCATCTTGCCAATGAGGTTGGTAGACCTGATGGGGGCGCCTCATCACATTGGAAACTATTTGGTAGGAATTTTGTCATCGCGCCTGATGGGTCTGCCTCGGGATTGCAAGGGTTTGGCGAAAACCGTAGTTCATATTCTGCAACATCAGGTATGTTTCATCATTTTATGCAACGCCGGTGGCGCAACATGGCAAAGTCGTATGCGTCCTTTGGTTCTTTTGATTCTTCCATGGCAGCGATCTGTAAGTTCAAAGACAAAGCATATTCTTTGGATGCATTGCGTCAGACATTAACGTTGGCTGCTTTGGACGCAACAGGCGTGTTAGGTCGTGACCGTATCGCGCTGGTAATTGGTGACGGTTTTGCAAACATGACATCGTTGCTAATCAGCAGTGGAGTCGCACAAAAGGTCATAATAGTTAATTTAAACAATACTTTATATGTAGATTTGCTGAATCTTATTGGCTTGCCGCAATTGACACATAAACATTCGGTGCAGCTCGTCACAAACAAGGGGGAAGCAAAAGCCGCCTTAGCTAACAACGATGTCAAAGTGATTGCGTTGCAAGCAGAGAAACAGAGCCTACTTGCACATTTGAACTTTGATTTGGCGTTCAACATTGCCTCTATGCAGGAAATGGATTTATCCATCATCCGGAGTTACTTTGAGCAAATGCGAACCGCTGCTCGGAATTGTGGTGTGCATTTCTATTGTTGCAATAGAGAAAGTAAAACCTTACCGGATGGTAGCGTAATTAATTTTGCTGATTATGGGTGGCAGGATAATGATGTCCACATCATCGATGATGAGTGTGATTGGCATCGTCATTATTATCGCCGGTATCTGCCCTTTTACTTTAAATATGACGGCAAACTTAGGCATCGGTTTACAGTTTTGGCGGCGGATTAGCTTGGATATTACAAATGTTTGAACAACGAAACGAAATCCGTGCTTCATTGAAAGCAAAATTGCGTAATCGTGAGCGTGTGTTTGGCGCGTGGGTGTCATATCGTGAGCCAGCAATTGCCGAAACATTTGCTATGGCCGGATTTGATTTTGTTGCCATCGATATGGAGCACACGACAATTTCAACTGATGAGGCGAACCGTATCATCACTGGTTGCCATGCCGAGGGGGTGGCCTGTTTGCCGCGTCCAGTATCGCATAATAATGATTATATAAAACCGCTTCTTGAGGCTGGCGCCGATGGAATGATCATCCAGATGGTCAATACACCAAAAGAGGTTGAGACACTGATAAGTCTGCAAAAATTTCCACCCGTTGGGAACCGCAGTTACGGTGTTAATCGGGCGCATGGTTATGGCTTTGATTTTGACGATTATATTAAAAGCTGGAATGACAGTAGCAGCTTTGTAATCCAAGTGGAGTCTATAACGGCAGTCGAAAATATTAATGAATTGATCGCCTATGACGAGGTTGATGCCGTCATGGTGGGGCCGTACGACATTTCAGGGTCGTTAGGCGTTCCAGGACAGACCGATCACCCGCTTGTCCGCGAGGCCAGCGCAAAAGTTGTTGAAGCTTGTGCAAAGCGCGGCATCGGTTGTTGTACGCAAATTGCTGACGTGTCGAATGAGCGTGTTGAAGCGGCTTTTGATGCTGGCTTTAGCTTTGTTATTTTAGGTTCTGATTTGTTTATCCTGTCCAAATGGGCGTCGGATATGCGCTCAACCATCAAGAAATTTTCATAGAATTAGGACACCTAGTGAACGATTTTGTAAATCATCTGTTTGGTTTAGAGGGCCGAATAGCGGCTGTTACAGGCGGTGGTGGCTATCTTTGCGGTGAGATGTCTCGTGGTCTTGCCAAAGCAGGCTGTGATGTAGCGGTTATAGATCTACGCCAAGAAAAGGCTGATGTTGTGGCCGAGGAGATCACTGCCGAATATGGCAAGAAGGCAATTGGCATTGGCGTTGATGCGGCAAACAAAGCTGGAATGCAAGCTGCCCTCACTCGCATCACTGCCGAGCTTGGCCCCGTAGATATCATGATCAATGGCGCTGGTATTAATGCGCCGACACCGTTTTTTGACATAGAGTTAGATGAGTTCCACGCGGTCATGGACTCGCAAATCACCAGTACGCTAATCGGCTGTCAGGTGTTTGGCGCGCATATGGTAGCGAATGGCAAAGGCTCTATTATTAATATCTCGTCAGCCTCGGCGGGCCCGCCACTATCAAAAGCCTTCGCCTATTCTGCGGCAAAGGCTGCCATTAAAAATCTGACGCAGAATTTGGGCCGTGAATGGGCAACAAAGGGCGTTCGTGTTAACGCAATTCGCCCAGGGTTCTTTCCAACCGAATGGAACCGAAAGAATTTTATCACACCTGAACGCGAGGCAGCTATTCTCGGCCATACACCAATGGACCGATATGGCGAGGTGGACGAGCTTGTGGGCGGCATAATCTATCTAGCTTCAGATGCATCAACATTTGTCACAGGTTCAGAGCTCGCGGTTGATGGCGGCTTTTCGGCGATGACGGTTTAGACTAATGTTAGAGCGATCCATCAAAAACATTGTCTTGGCACTGGCCACAAGTTTTTTAAAGACAAAGGTCGGCCGGGTCGTGTCCGTAACCATTTAGTGTAGAGGGTTTGAAAAGTTTTAAAGGGTCGCATGAAGACTTCGTTAGAGGATGTTGCGGAACGCACCCTTTTTGCCAAGCGAACAAGTCCCTGATTGTTACGGCTTGGGCTTTGCCATTTTTCTGTAGGACAGCTCCCTGCAAGTAGCAAACACTTTTTAAGATGTGGCACCTGATCGGATTACACAATTGAAATCTTGCCAGCGTCGTTATACTTCAACACCAGCAATTACCAGCGGACAATATTTATGACGAAAAAAACAGTAGTAGTTACCGGAGGCAACAAGGGCATTGGTCGGGCCATCACTGACGCCTTTATTCTAGCTGGCTATCATGTGGTGATTGGATCGCGAAGCGCAACGGGTCTTGATGATCTAGACAGCGCCAGCTATTCGCATATCGCCATGGATGTCCGTGACGAAGCGGCGCATGTTGCATTATGCGAACAAGCCATAAAAATTGGCTGGAAACTTGACGCTTTTGTGAATAATGCTGGCGTCTCGGCTTGGCGACCAATCGAGAAAATTGATAATGCATTTTTTGATGATCTGATGGCTATCAATCTCAAAGGTGCATTCTGGGGCTGTAAGGCTGCTGCCGCCGCAATGGAAAATGCTGGCGGTTCAATTATAAACATTTCCAGCATGGCGGCAAAGCGTGGCAGTGCAAACAACGCGATGTATTGCGCCACAAAATTTGGCATGAATGGTCTAACCCAATCCCTATGCAAGGAATTAGGCCCAAAAAACATCAGGGTAAATGCGTTATGTCCGGTTCTTATTGAAACTGATGGATTGATGGATGCTTTGAGAGAAGAGTACGCACCGGGCGCAAATGGTCCAGAAGCGTTTCTATCGAATTTTAAAGCCGCTAACGCAGCATTAGGTCGGCTCCCCACGGGTGAAGACGTTGGCAATATGGCGGTGTTTTTGGCATCCGATGCGGCTACTGGGTTCACCGGACAATGCATTAATGTTGATTGTGGAGTGTTTCCGCAATGACCGATGTGAGAATTGTTGCTGTTATTCCGGCGCATATGGCATCGGTGCGATTTCCGGGAAAAATTCTGTTCCCGTTTTTTGATCACCCTATGATCGAACATGTGCGGCGGCGGGCGCTTCTGGTGGATGGCCTCGACGACGTTTATGTGGCTACTTGTGATGAGGATATTGCCTCTGTGGTGCGCGGCTACGGTGGTAAAGTTATTATGACTGGTGATTATCATCGCAACGGAACGACCCGCGTAGCAGAGGCAGTTGCCGACATCGATTGTAGCCACGTATTATTATTGCAGGGCGATGAGCCGCTGTTGTTGCCCCGGTTCGTATCGGAAATGGTCAATGCGATTAGATCTAATCCAACTGGTGACTCATGGAACGGAACTGCGCCGCTAGATAATGTGGATGAGAGTGACAAACATTCCTTTGTTAAATGTGCCATCGGGCAAGCGCAGCAAATTATGTATTGCTTCCGCCGCAGTCCATCCTTTGCTGATTTTGAAAACCAACAATCATTCATTCAGAAAATCATGGGTATCATCGCCTACCGGAAAGAGTTTTTGATGGCTCTTGTTGAATTGCCCCAGACGCCAGTTGAAAGCCATGATTTCATCGAGCAGATGCGCATCATAGAACATGGCTACAATCTTCAGGCCGTTCCCTTGCCACATGCATTGCCATCAGTGAATGAACCGCAGGAAGCTGATGTCATCGTAGATTATCTGAATGGTGATGAGGAACAAAGCGCACTTTTGAAAACCATTTTTTCAGACGGATGATAGCTTCGTGAGAGGGCCCGAGACAGATCAGTTGGATAGTGTCAGCATCGCTAGGATCAATGTGGCATTGTTGGGCCAACAACCCAGTAAGTGGCGTCTTGCGAATTCGTTTTTACATGCTCTCAATTTTTCATCTAAAAATGTAAAATTTTATGCGCCGCTTATCGCTGGTAAGTATGGGTTAGGGCTCGCCTTTACGCATTTGTTACGAGGGTTAGCGAATGTTGCGGCAAGTTTCGCCTTTGTTGGACCTGATTTTTTTGGTGATAAACTTCCCCAACGTACCAGCATCTTATTTATCTCACATCTTAACCGCCCGTCAGATTATACGGCGCCAAGTGATCAGTACTACGCTAATTTAGCTGATCAATCCGTGGCCCAAGATTTGACCTCCGCAGTGGTAATGCTCAATAAATGCCGCGCCCGTAAAACGGCTATTGATGTTGCCCCTTCTGTGCACGTAGCCCCGCGTATTGTCTGTGCTCCATATTTATCCCCTTTACGCGAAATTTGGCATTTTTTGGCCGCGCTGCTAACTGGATTAGGTGCCTCGATTCAGTCACTTTTTCTGCGTGGCATGAGACGGCGCCTGGGCGTTTTTACTGGTCTTGCCCAAGCTAGCGCACGAACGTTGGTTGGCCTTCGCTTTCGTCATCAAATTCTACAAATCGTCAAACAGACGAATGCAAAAAAAATCGTATTCACTTATGAAGGACATCCTTGGGAACGATTGGTTTGTCAGGCGATAAGGGCAGAATTTCCAGCGATTGAATTGATTGGCTATCAGCACTCCCTAGTCTTGGCAGGGCCAAAGGCTATGACCAGCAAGATACCCGTGACTTTAACCCCGCATAAGTTGTTGGTGACAAGCGAAGTAACAGCCGGTCTTCTGGCCAAAGATGATGGAACTCTTCCCAAGAAGATAATCTCGGTTGGCAGTCCTAAATTTGTCGATTCCTCTGGCCGACCAGGCGCAAATACGGCCAAAAGTATCCTTATTGTTCCGGAAGGAACGCCCGAAGATACACTGCCTATGGCGGAGTTTGCGATCGCGCTTGCTCGTCTGCTGAAAGACAAGTGTAGTCCAATAAAAGTGACGATCCGTCTACATCCGCTGTTGAGCTTTGAGTGGTTAGCGCTGCATTGTACGGCGGTGAAAACAATGCCAGATAATGTGGTCTTCTCGGCACGCTCATTAGCGGAGGACGCTGCCGAGGCTGGCTGGATACTTTATCGAGGTTCCACGGCAATATTCACTGCAGTGGCATTTGGTGGCAGACCTCTCTTTCTTGAATTCCAAGATGATGTGACGGCAAACGATCCGTTAATGAACGCAGGCTCTTATCGTCGATTGGTGAGAGATGCCGAGGCTGCAATGGCGGTCATGTTCGCTGACGTGAAAAGTCAACGCCTAGATAAAGACGGTGTGTCACGCTCCCCTGAACAACAAGACCTTATCGATTTTGCCGCCGCCTATTTTCCGCCGTTGGATGAAAAGGCATTTCTAGAAGAACTTCGTCTGACTAACTCATCAAACGATTGATGTGATACTGCATCAAGGCTTTCGTGTAATGCAGGTTCTTCGGTGCCAGATGTTCTTTTAATGACCCAAGCCTGAATGTGGTTCTGTGCTTAAACCAGTTATTGGGGAACGGCAGTTGCATATGAGTGAACGGCTGCTCATCACTTGCATAATAATCAATATATAAATTCCGTCTCTTCACCTCTAAGCCGTCAACAATGCGATCGACGCCATGGAAGCTATAGGGTGTATGCAAGAATGCGAGAGCGCGGTTACTTTTGTATTCCACCCGTTTTTCCATCCGGCTCCCAGTTCGGTTGAACAATAGGGTATTGCCGCCAAAGTCACTGTCCCAATCGTCTGATAAATAGACAATGATGTTCAAGACATGCGGTGTGCCGGTTTCTGGTTCATGTGAATGATCAACGTGAGAGCCAAGGAAGCCAGACGCATTCATTTCGTGGTAATTGGCAAGCTTTGTATTGCCATGCTTGGTTGCCAATAGGCTTTTGATCCCAGTTAAACGGCGAAAATTCTCGATCCATTCATCAGAATTTAATGATGCAACAATTTTTTGAACCGGAACAGGAATTTCACTATTCAGGCTTATTGATTTGTTCATTTCAACTGAAGTTGAAAATGACTTGCCCATTTGCATGGCTTTTCGCTCATTTAGGGCTGAGGTCACTGTGGAAAAAAAATCTTCAGTCAGAAAATCGTCCAAGACCAGATGGGGAAATGGTGCACCTGCCAAAAACTCATCACGAAATGGTTCCAGATCATGAAATTTTTTGTTGATTATGTCTATCGCCATTAATTTACCCACCGTCCTATATTTCATCCGTTATAATACACCATCAGTTGCTCTGGCATACAGGTTTTTAGCCCTTAAAATATGTTTCTCGGAGGAGTTTAAAAATCTTTTTGACCCTGCTTCGCTTTATATGGCGGTTATCCGCCCGAAAAGTTTCTTCGTTCAAACATAGTGACATCTCGAACGAGGGAAAATAAAAGCAGCGATCTGGGTTCTCAGCAATAACTTGGTCAGCAACGGCTCGTAGCAAACATTTGCCAGCGAAGGATGCTGGGATCACGCTCTGCCTGTTGAAAGTTGCACTTGCTGGCACCGGGCTAATTGTGACGAGAATTTTGACTTTGGGATTGTGCGTTGCGAGTGTTTTTATCACTTTAGCAAGTTGATCATAATTTTGTTTGTAGCTGAATTCATCAACGGAGAACCTTGCCGGTGTGGGGCTCAAAAGATCTAGGTGTGGTTTGCTGCCCCAAACAATGCCAGAATTTAAATCTGTCCATGCTTCATTTTGACCGAGTGTTAGCGTTATGATATCTGCGGTTTCAAGCGCTAGTTTGCTTGCTGCGCGGTGCTTTTTTATACCTGCGACAGCTTCCTTGTGGGATCCAAAACTAGCGACAGAATGCTCACGCAATGGGTCAAAATACTGATTGCCAATGCGTTCAATATGAAACTCTACAGTGCCAAAGCTATAGTCCAAGATTTGTAGCAAGTTTGGGATTGTGTAAATGCGGCCCCAATCCGCAGAGAAATTCCAGCGGTTTGGTTCAAGCTCAATGTAATGAACCGGAAGACTTTCTTCTTTTAAGAAGATTGAAATTTCTTCGGCAAAGCAAGTGCCAAGCGCCGCAACACGCGCATTTTCAGCTAGCGTAAATCCGTGAGCGATGGCGAGGGTGCCCCGCTTTAGAGATTCTTCGAAGTTGCGGCCATGCGGGTAAATCTGTGTTGGCACCAAACCATGCTTCGTAATCTCACGCATAGGCGGCGGAAAATAGCGTGAAATGACCTCTTGGCCTTCGCGTAGGCGCTGGCGTATATTATGAGAAAGAAGCGATTTAAACATTTATGTGCATCTAAATTTACAAATTTGGTGGGTTCTGATCTAAGGCTGGTACCAATAGTATTTCAATTGTTTTCATTAGGCCACGCATAAATGAGCATTGGGTTTTCTGAAATGATTATGTCGACGTCGGTTGCAATCATCTGTCCAACTAAAGACCGGCCAGACAAGGTCAGGCAGCTGCTCGCATCGATTGTTGCAAGCGATGTCCAGCCTGGCCAGATCATTATCGCTGACGGGGGGAATAATCTGAAGCCCGTGGTGGCCGAATTTGCTGATAAGCTGGTTTTGACGTGCTTATACTGCCCTAGTCAGGGGCAAATTATGCAACGCAATCACGCCCACACGCATTTGTTACCGGGCATCGAACTAGTGCTACACCTAGATGATGACATCACCTTAGAGGCCGATGCTTTGGCAAAAGCTCTGGCGCATTGGAACGAGATACAAGCCTTGCCCGGCAAGCCGCTGGGCGGCATGGCCTTTAACATCATTGACCATCCGGCAAAGCGGAATAATCTTTTTCGTTCCCTAGCGCTCATGAAGGTCGAGCCGCAAGGCCGTGTTTGGGCGTCTGGATTTGCTAGCCCACATGTGCCGGTCAGTGAAAATACATTTTCACAATGGCTTATTGGTGGGGCCACGATGTGGGCACGTGACGTTCTGGAATCTCATCCACACCCTTTATCGTTTCAAACACGCTGGGCATTTTGTGAAGATGTTTTATACAGCTATCCTCTCTCCAAAACCCATCGCTTGGCAGTTTGTGCAGCGGCGCGTGCCAAGCATAATGATACCTATAACAATCATCCATTCGCCAAGCGTAGATTTTATGCAAAGACACAGGTGCTTATGCGCAATTATCTGGTTGCACTAAATGCTGATCTATCATCGTTCGCGTTAATTTGGATGGCCGTGTGCCAGATGTTTGCTTATCTGGCAAAAGGAATGTTTGGTGACTGGAGAGATATTGGTTCGTTTCTGGGCACTGTTGACGGCATCATCTTAGTGCTGCGCGCAGGAGTTTTCAGACAATCTGCAGAAATATTGGTTCGAGGTTTAGTAAAATAATGACGGTCCGTGATATTGCCATCATGGCCAACGGGCACCCATCAGGTTCCACCAAGTGTCAAGCTCCATGTTGGTTGGTGGATGATGCTACTTAATTATGTTAAAAACAACCTTACCAAATTCGGTGTATCACCATATACGCAGAATAATTGTAGGGTCGTGAGGGTTTAATGGTGCCTAATCTTTCTGCCATCATGGCGGTTTATGCTGGCGATCAAGTCGATGCCGTAGAGGCGGCGATTGACAGCATAATCACCCAGACCCGTCAGCCAGACGAATTTATCGTCGTCATTGATGGTCCAATCGGTGATGATCTGGCTAGCCTTTTGAAAAGTTATGCCAAGCGGAAATTGATCACGCTGCATCCCTTGGCAGAAAACCAAGGCCGAGGCCCAGCCCGCAATTTTGCAATATCTAAAGCGCGTGGTGATGTCGTTGCGCTTATGGATGCCGATGACATATCCCGCCCTGACCGCTTTGCCAGTCAGCTAGATTTTTTGGTGACCAATAATCTTGATGTTCTGGGCGGGTTCATTGCTGAATTTGACAATGTTCCGGGCGACCAGAATGTGATCCGCAGGGTTCCGCTTGACGGGGCGGGAATACGCTCAATGGTGCGGTTTCGTTCGCCGTTTAATCATGTGACTTTGATGTATGCACGTAGTTTCTTTGAAGAAATCGGTGGCTATGGCGATTTGAACTTTGTTGAGGATTGGGACTTTTATCTGCGTGCAGTCAATCGCAAGGGCCGTGTGGCAAATTTGCCAAAAATTCTAGTCGATGTCCGTGCCGTCCAAGTGCGACGCCGTGGATGGCGTTATTTTCGCGAAGAGATAGTTGTGCTGCGATCGGCCTATAGTCGAGGCCAATTATCGACGCTCATTTATTTCCTGTCGATTGCGATACGGGTTCTTAAGCTGATTTTGCCGAGCTTTATCTTGTCAATCCTTTACCGGACCGTGTTTAGGCGGAGTTCATGAACCCATCATTTTTCACAATTATTGGTGCGGCGCATGATGACCAGACGATCCAGCTATTGGGGGCGACGCATCTGCATCGCACTAATCCAGCAATCCAGCATGTGACCGCTGGCGGTGTAGCGGCGAATATTGCCCGGCATTTGGCCGCTGGTATGGCGGGACATGGTCACCGTCCTCATTTTATTGGTGTTGCTGGCCAGCGCCAGCGTGACATGTTGCTAGGCGAATTTGCTGCCCAAGGTATCAAGGCGGTGTTCATCGCCAAAGATGGCCCGACACCGTCATATACCGCAGTGCTGGATAGCGATGGCGAGCTGGTTGTTGGCGCCGCCTGTATGGCGCTGTATGACGAAGTGCGGCCGGTGGATATAAATGCACATTTGCCGCAAACTGGCACAGTTATAATTGACGCTAATTTTCCAGCTGATGTTGTCGCTGCGATTGCTGATAATCTTGCCCTGCCAATTTCACTTTTTGCGGCGGGTACTTCGGTTGAAAAAATAGACCGGCTGGCACCCATTATCCAGCGATTGGATGGTTTGGTTTTGAACCGGGCCGAGGCGGCGGTACTATGCGCCGAGGCAGATGCACCGTTAGATATATCGGTTAAGGATATGGCGCTGAATTTGGTGGCAAAGGTCCGGCGTGGTGGTTTTGTACTGGTGAGTGATGGCGGTGATGCGGCGGCTTTGGCAATTGGCAATGATGTGGTTAGCATCACCCCGCCGGTAATTAATCCGCTCAACGTGAATGGCGCTGGTGACGTCATGGCGGCGGCGTTATTTGGTTATGCGGGCCGCAATAAAGCGATTGCAAAGGCCGATATGCAACAGGCCTTAGAACAAGCGGTACAAGCGGGGGCCGATTACGCCGCTGGTGCAAATTGATGCGACAGAGAGTTGGAACGTGCAGATGAAATTCACCGATGAAGTAGCTGCTGCTAAATCTGAGGGCGCTGGTATTGTGGCGCTTGAATCTACCCTGATCAGTCACGGTTTGCCGCATCCTGATAATATTGCTGTTGCGAGCGGTGCTGAGGATGCTGTGCGGGCGGCTGGGGCCGTTCCGGCAACGATGGCGGTTCTTGATGGCAGTGCGCATATCGGTCTTGATGAGGCGGCAATGATACGCCTTGCGACCACGCCGAATGTTGCCAAATTATCGCGCCGTGACTTGCCGGTGGCGCTCTCGCCAAGCGGTAATCCTTTGGGGGCAACGACGGTTTCGGCAACGATGATCCTTGCCCAGCAAGCCGGTATAGATGTCTTTGCCACCGGTGGCATTGGTGGGGTTCACCGCGGCGTTAATGACAGCATGGATATCTCTGCCGATCTATTTGAACTGGCACAAACGCCGGTTGCGGTGGTTTGTGCCGGCCCAAAAGTCATTCTGGATTTGCCGCGAACCCGCGAATATCTGGAAACGATGGGGGTGACGCTCGTTGGTTATAAATGCGATGACATGCCCGCCTTTTGGTCGCGCTCCAGCGGTCTGGCGGTTGATGTGCGGGTTGAAACGCCAGTGGAAATCGCTGGCATAATCAAGGCCCGCCGCGATCTTGGCATTGGCGGTGCGGTGCTGATCTGTAATCCGGTGCATGAGGATCTGGCGATTGATATTGAAATTGTCGAAGGCTGGATAGCCAGCTGTATAGATGATGCCCCTGGCGGTGCGGCGGCGACGCCGTGGTTGCTTGGGGAAATTGCCCGCCGCTCAGAGGGACGTTCGCTGGCGGCGAATAAACGGCTAATCATCGACAATGCGGGACTAGCAGGGGAAATCGTCACGGCACTGGCAGAATTGTAATTGCCCGACCAATCGCGCTGGCCATAGATGACTTGACAGAACCCGAGCACAGGGCATCATGAAGGGCATCATGAAGGGCATCATGAAAGCCTGATTTAGGCGGGCTGAACGCCGATGCTGGCTAACGAGGTGGAGTAGGATATGCAAAAACATTACGAGTCATTTGGGCGCAATGATGCGAATTTTGTACCGCTGTCACCGCTTAGTTTTATCACCCGCACCGCCGATCTATTTCCCAATCGCACCGCCATTATTTATGGCAAGCGCCGCTATAGCTGGGCCCAGAGTTATGCCCGTATGCGGCAATTGGCGTCGGCGCTAAACGCGATGGGTCTTGGCGTTGGTGACACTGTTTCGGTGATCGCGGCGAACACTCCGGAAATGTTCGAGGCGCATTTTGGCGTGCCGATGGCGGGCTGTGTGCTGAATACGATTAACACCCGGCTAGAGGCGGAAACCATCGCCTATATTCTGGATAATAGTGATTGCCGTTTGTTGATTGTTGATACCGCGTTTCACGCGACGGTACAGGCGGCGCTGGATAGTCTTGGCAAGGATATTCCGGTGGTCGATATCCGTGACGCGGAAATGGGCGATTTGCCGCCGATTGGTGATCAGGATTACGAGGCATTTATCGCTGGCGGTGATCCAGAATTTGCATGGCAAATGCCACAGGATGAATGGCAGTCATTGGCCCTTGGTTATACGTCTGGCACATCGGGGCGGCCAAAGGGTGTGGTCTATCACCATCGCGGCGCCTATTTGATGAGCATGGGAACCGCCACCGGATGGCCGCTCCCGCAACACCCGACCTATATGTATGTGGTGCCGATGTTCCATTGTAATGGGTGGTGTCATGCATGGACGATGACGATGATGGCGGCGACCATTGTGCTAACAAGGGTGATAACCGCGGATGAATTATTCGGCCTGATCGAGGAACATCAGGTGACGCATTTCGGCGGCGCGCCTATTGTCATGGCGATGCTGGCCAACGCCCCTGTTGAAACGCGGCCAAAGCTGGATTACGCGGTCAAAGCCTTTACCGCTGGCGCACCCCCACCGGCGGCTATTTTGAAAAAGATGGCTGAGATGAATTTTGAGGTGATGCAGGTATATGGTCTCACCGAAACCTATGGTCACGTCACCCAATGCGTATGGCGCGAGGAGTGGGATGCGCTATCGCTGGACGAGCAGGCCGATTTGCAATCATGGCAGGGGGTTGGCTTTCCGATGCATGAGGGTGCCGCGGTGATGAATACCGAAACCGGCGAATTGGTGCCGCGCGATGGCGAGACACAAGGCGAAATTGTCCTGCGCGGTAATGCGGTGATGAAGGGCTATTACAAGGACCAAAAGGCAACTGACGCGGCCCTGCGTGATGGCTGGTTTTTCTCTGGCGATGCCGCGGTGTGGCACGAGAATGGCTATATCCAGATCAAGGACCGGTTAAAGGATGTGATCATTTCGGGTGGGGAGAATATATCCTCGGTTGAGGTCGAAGGGTTTTTATATCGCCATCCAAAAGTCGCGGCGGCGGCAGTGGTCGCAAAGCCCGATGAAACGTGGGGCGAGGTGCCCTGTGCCTTTGTTGAATTAAAGCCGGGCGAGAGTTTGGAAGTGGATGAATTCCTGCAATGGTGCCGTGGTGAGATGGCCGGTTTCAAACGACCCAAGCATGTGATCTTTGGCGAATTACCAAAAACATCGACTGGTAAAATTCAAAAGTTCGAATTGCGCAAGCGGGTAAATGAATAGCCAGCGCGCACAATGTTAAGCCAGAAAAAACCCCGCCAAGAGCGGGGTTTTATTTTGGGTATACCCAATGATTGTGTGGCCTAATTCTGGCCTAGCCGCGGCGCTTCATGCGCTCGTTACCGCCGGGCTTGCCGCCTGATCTGCCGCCCGGCTTTCCACCTGGCTTGCCGGCTGGCTTGCTGGCTGATTTGCGGAACGGCTTGCCACTATTTGGCTTGGCATTATGCGGCTTGCTTCTTGGCTTGGCGCTGGACTCATCCTTGGCGAACGGGTTCTTACCAAAGGCAGATTTCTTACCGTCACCTCTTGGCTTATCTGCCCATGATTTGTCCGAACGTGGCTTGTCAGAACGTGGCTTGTCGGCCCATGATTTATCTGAACGCGGCTTGTCGTTCCACTTACCGGCTGGCTTGTCACTGCGGGGCTTATCGCCAAAGCTTTTCTCACCGCGTGGCTTGTCGTTCCACTTACCGGCTGGCTTGTCACTACGGGGCTTATCGCCAAAGCTTTTCTCACCGCGGGGTTTGTCGTTCCATTTGCCACTTGGCTTTGCCGGACGAGATGATTTGTTTGGACGGTCATCACGGCGACCCGCGCCACCACGAGTGGCGTCATTATCTACCGGCGACCAATTGCCGTCATTCCATTGGCGCTTTGCACTGCGCGCATCGCCATCACCGCTAGGGCGGGCCGCTGGTTTGTTGCGTGGCCGATCGGAACCGCGAGATTCTTGGCTACGGTTACCGCCGCGAGATTCTTGACCGCGATGACCACCGCGAGACTCTTGGTTGCGGTTACCACCGCGTCCGGCATCACGGCGATTGCCACCATTACCATTGGCACCACCACCGGCACCATCACGGCGGTTCCGTGTCGGACGGCCCCGCTTTTTCGGTGCGGCTTTCGCGCGAAAATCAGTAACCGGATTGCCATCTGTATCAAACAGTTCACAGCGCGGCCCAACCATCGAAACAATCGCCCCAAGGCGTGGTTCCTCGCTAGGTGAGCAGAACGAAATAGCCAGACCACCAAGACCCGCACGACCAGTACGACCAATCCGGTGCACATAGGCCTCTGGCGTATCGGTAATGTCAAAATTCACCACATGCGACAGACCAGCAACATCAATACCGCGGGCGGCAACGTCGGTTGCAATAAGCGCCTGTAGCTGTCCCTCACGGAAATTGCGGAGAACTTTCTGGCGCAGACCCTGACGCATATCACCATGCAATGCATCAACGGCAAAACCGCGTGTCTGCATGAATTTGGCCAGCGCATCAGCGCGGCGTTTGGTCCGAACAAAGATCAGGCACTGGCCGGTATCTTCGTTATTCAGCACATCACAAAGCGCATCCCGCTTGTCAGACTCGGCCATCAAGGTTACGCGCTGGGCGATCTTGTCGGCGGTCATGCCTGATTGTGGGGCCTTTACCCGCTCTGGGTTGCTCAGGAATTGCTTGCCAAGCTGTTCGATCTGCGGCGGCATAGTGGCCGAGAACAGCATTGTCTGGCGGCTGTCTGGTAGGTTTGAGACGATTTCCTTGATTGGCTCGAAAAAGCCAAGATCAAGCATATGATCGGCCTCGTCGAGAACAAGAAATTCAATGCCGCGCGGATCAAAGGCACCTCGATCCATCAAATCCATCAAACGCCCCGGCGTTGCCACGACAATATCAACACCACGTTTTAGCGCCTTGATCTGGCCATCATAGCGGGCCCCACCAAAGACCGCGATATGGCGAATGTTCAAATCACGCGCCAGCCGGTTTACGTTGGTTGAAATCTGATTGGCCAATTCCCGCGTTGGTGCCAAGATCAGCGCCTTTGGCGGCTGGCCGGCGCGCACCGCTTGGGTGTTCACCAATAGCGACAACATCGGCAATAGGAACGCGGCGGTCTTGCCCGTACCGGTCTGGGCAAGGCCAACAAGGTCACGGCCCTCTAGCAAAATCGGGATCGACATTTTTTGGATCGGGGTCGGCTCGACCAAACCTTCGCGCGCTAGGGTGCGCTGTAAATCATCGGGTAGGGCAAAGTCAGTGAATGAACTGGACGACGCAACAGACGCGTCACCAGCCTCAACGGTATCTTGGCTTGTCATAATAAAACTTCTAGCAATCATGCTGTATGGCGGTATTGGCCAACTGCCTGCCGCTCTGATGCGCGGTTTATGCGCTTTGGCGGGGCAAATGTCAAATGAACTGGAAGAATAGCCAGTTTGGAACGGCGAATTTCGGGTGTTAGCCTTGTTGTAGCCCTGTGGTAGCCCCGTGGTAGCCCCGTGCTAGCTGGGTGTTGGCTGGGTGTTGGTTGGGTTTTTGGGGCGCTGGCATTTTTTGATAAATTGAGGCATAAAACCCAGAGTGATCCCGTAGCTCATCAGGATAGAGCGACAGATTCCTAATCTGTAGGTAGCAAGTTCGAGTCTTGCCGGGATCACCAATTAAATCATATATTTATAATATTTTTTTCAGCTTGCTAAGTGAGCTTGTTACATTTTGTCCCATATTTGTCCCGATAGAGGGCGTTAATCACATAACGACCCCAGTCCAGACATAAACCCGTCACAATATCAGCGCAGCCTCAATGCTGAACCTTGCGCATTCCCTCCCTAAACTCGGCCAGCCTTTGCGCTGGCCTTATTTTGTGGCAGGGTTTTTAGGAGAAGGATTTTCAGAGAGGTTTACAATGACTTTTGTTAATAGCCTTAAGAAAGTAGCAGAGCAAAAAAACGCAAGCCCTTCGTCAGTATATGGCGACGCAAATAAACCCACCGAAACGGTTGAAGATCAGCTTGATGAAGTTGAAGTTTGTGAAACTGCCGATGACCACGACGAATTAAGTTTTGCTGAAATGTATCTAAGAAGTAGGCAGAAATGACCCGCACCCTACTCACAGCCATATTCCTAACCTTGTCCAGCCAGACGGCTTGGGCAGAAGAAAAATACACCTGCTTTTTGGACAAGTTTATGGAAGTCGCAAACGATGGTCGGTTTTTCGGGCCAGACGCAACGAGAGTTAAACTAGATATCGATATTAAAGAGAAACAAGTTTTCTTTAAAATGGATGACACCGAGGGTGAGCTGACTTTGATTGAAAAGCTAGGAACGGCACAATTTGCTGCGAAGGGCGGCTTAGCCGCTATGGATACATTACACGTTTGGAAGCTAGGCTCCTCGGACAAATACGATGTGCAGTACTCCAGGAATTACGCTGCCAGCGTCACAATCAGAACTGGAACTTGTTTTAGTGATTGATTTTTTTGATCTTCATTTTTTTGAGTCTTAAAAATAATATTTAATAGGGAGCCTTGCATTGTATCGATCCATTTTAATGACCGTAATAGTTATGTCTTTTTTAGGCAGCACACACTCTCGCGCTCAGCCAAGCTTCAAGTTTTGTGGGTTCAGTTACACCGAGAGGGATGGCATTTTGGGGATGATTAAACAAATCAAAGAATTACCACAATGCGAGCCGGGGACAGATAATATATGGCGAGTTCGATTTGATCCAAATAGAAGTGACCCTAGCCACATCGCAGCTATGGTTTGTGATTTTTCGAAACATATCCTAATTCATGAAGCGCAAGGCGAACATACAGTAACCTGCGTCGTGAGGGATGCCCCGTTGTTCGGCCATTGATAAGGTAAACTATGATGAACGTACCAAGTGATGCCGAGCTTATTTACGACCTAATCGATGGCTTTGGTCACCTTTGGGAGCCAGAGCCCCCACTTTACAGCTGTTATTGCGATGTCGACTCAGTCAGCGAGGTAGAGGGCAAGCTGGTCGTCAAAATCATACACACGATCATCCAGTGTGAGGGGATTGAAGACCTGATCTCTGATCAGCCATTGTCAGAGACCGAGTGGCCGTTTGAGTCAGTGTATGTGAAAGTCGAAGAAACTCAGGAATGGAAGTTTGAGAGTTCAGAGCTGAAAGATTATGAAGGCAGTGTTGAAACCGCTCCAGACCCGAGAATGGATGCGGTTTTCGAGATAATTTTTGGCCAGTTGGACTGGTACGATTATCTAAGCGCCTACGAAATGACGTCTGCCGAATTGATGGCCAAACTGCCTGAAAAGTACCGCAAGTTTTATGAGCCGCATCACCAGCAGTTTTTAGCTGATGGAGAGTTTGTATGAGCTGGGATTTGCTACGAGTGCAGCAGAATTTTTATTTAGTCACCTAGCCTAGCAAAACTCTTAATTGCGCATGTTCCAAACGTCGAAATGCACAGTGTTTTGCGTGACTGAGTTATGTAGAAGTGCAACGAGTACGGCAGGGAGGGCTGCGCCTTCGCTCTTCAGCGTCCTCATTTGCGTGATTGTTTCAGCCAGGTCAACGGAACTCTCACTTACATCACGCGTAAACATTATCATTTTATTCCGTAGTGACAGTGTAGTGCTTTTTTGATCTTTCAAGGAAGCCTGTGGAAAAAGCCCTAACCACCTCAAAGGTCCAACAATATTAATGATAAAAATGTAACCACAGAAAATAGCGCCGATAGCTGTCATCCATTCAAGATGATTGCTGAAACCTACATATAGCAAAGCGGCGCCGATTCCAAAGGCGCAAACTTCTGCAACAGCTTGCCGCACAAATAGCCGCTTGGAGTTCGCAGAACGTATAGCGCGCGTGTTGTAGTTAAGTTCTATGGCCCTTTCAATGTCATCTGCGAGCGAATTACTGTAGCCATTAGAGTTGGTGAGGGTTTCTCCACGGGCCAAAGCTGAAAAGCTGTGCATACACTCTTTGTGAAAAGCCCACGTTTCAGTTCCAATGCGGTATCTAAGAAGCGACCAAGAAATAAGGTTAGACTTTACGCCTGACGCAATGAACTCTGATATGAGTTCATCACAGAAGTACCAATCCCAATCGTCATCATTGTTAAAACAAATGCTACGATTGCCATTCATCGTCGCATTGAAGACCTGAGCTTGGGGAAAGAGGAGAAGGTTTTTAAGTCCAGAAATTAACGCTGAGACATTATCGCAGTTTTTGCGATCGGTTGAAGCCTGCCAATAAAGCTTGAGTGCTAGTGTTGAAATTGAAAACGTAGACCAGATTTGGTTAACAAAATAGACCGCTTCATCGGGAGCTCTATTCGCCTCCAAAAAACGTTCGTAAACATGAATGCAGTCGAGAATAAAATTTGAATTTAGGCTGAGTTTATCTTGTTCGTAACTGGTAAATTTCAACGAGTAAAAATAAAGCGAGATTTCATCGTCGAGCGCAAAGGACGCCCGTTCTACCTGTTCCAGACAGTTGTCCAATATACGTCTGACGAACGTCTTTTGATCATCATCTAGTCCATAGATATCACGGAAATAGGCACTCAAGGCTTCGTCAAACGTGAGTAACGGATCCTGCAGGTTCTCTGAAGTCACTTGTTATGTCTACCTATTTTTCGCATCCAGATTAATCTCAACATATCGACAATCAAACAGATGCGATAGTGCAATTTTGCCCGACTAGACTTCTGGCGAAGTCCGAGGTAAATTAACTTTTAGGCATTTAATGACCAACTTGTGCGCCTTGGCATCCCGCCTAAAGCACTAAAGCGGAGAACGTAAGCATGATTACGCACCACACTTCCCTTTACAATTCCGACACCACCCCAGCACCTCGCAAGGTTCTGAAGCAGGAACTCGTCACGTGGGAGGAAACTCCCAATGGCCTACGCATAGCTCGCCTGACGCGCACCTATGCAGGACCGGCGCATAGTGACATGTTCACCAGCGAGCATGTTTTGCACCGCTCATTGATCAACACGGACGGATCTGCGAAGAGCGAGCCTGTGGACCCAAGTGATGGGTGAAGTGATATATGGAGCATTTACGGCGGAACAAGTCACCCCAGACAAAATTGGGTCACCCAAGCAGCGCACGTTGCTCAATGCTCATTGGCTTTGGGAGTTCAAGGGGTGGACATACAAGTTGCCGCGCACCAACTTGCCAAGACGCTGGGAAAAAGAAATCGCTGGGGTAGTAGTCTGGGCCTACATCCTAGAACCTAAGGGGCGCTATGGGCGATACACTTTTGAAAGACGTTCAGACGCACACGCGAGGCGCTGGGCTGCCGTTAGGAAGAGGAGTGATGTTGGGTGTCGTCAACCAGACTAGGTTTCTGTGCAGCGTGCACCCAAACGCGTCTGCAGAGCTGGAAGGGCTGGCCACATCGTGGCAAGCCCATTCCGAATCTCGAACTGATACGGGGTGCAACTTGCTCCGTCTGTGGTGGCAGCGAGCAAGTCTCAAGCCAAGACGTCAGATGGGTGAATGTTCACGGCATTGGCAATACTGGGCTACCAGATCACTGGGAGCTGCGCGTTACTGCTGAGGCGAGATACGAGAAGTGGGGGCTGCCATACTTTGACCTCGTCACCTGCTCAAAATGCAACCGTAAGGTCGCGTTGAGTGAGTTTGTATCATCAAATGGGAAGCAGCAGACGCGCGAGGAATGTGCATTTTGCATCATGTAGGAGCTGTATATTTTCCAAGCAGGGCAGTTCATCCTCTGTGGACGGTTGTACGCAATCTCTCGGCTGATTTTTTAAACACGAATCAATTTATTGCATTCATCAACGCGCTCCAGCTGTTCCTAAAAGCATTGAGTTGTATAGCCGACTGTGGTGCAGGTTATCGGCGCGGAAGCGGCAGCCCGGGCGGCGGCTTTTGCATTGCTCGTTCCGACCGTGTTGTCGGAAGCAATTCTTGCGGACATCGTCAGGATAATGGTGGTGAGGATGAGTGCACGCATCAGTATTTTTCACATTTTGCATTAAAAGCAGCTGTTGTATCAACGGACTCAACAAAGTTCAGCCGTCCTTGAGCGAAAAACATGAATTTGTATTTATTTCTGTCTCTGGCCTCCCACCTTTCCCCAGAAGAGTTACTCCAGACGATATTAGCTTTCTCAGTGATGAAGTCATTTCCAGCTAATGTCACTTCGTTTTCGTCTACCAGCATAGTGAAGCGCTTTAGTTGACGCTCTCTAAGCCCCAATTCGCTAACATGCACAGAAACGTTCATCATACAGTTGTATATGACAGCAGAATAGGAAGGCTGCCCAATTGACATCAGAATTAAAGCCACCAAGAAAATACGCATTATCGCTCCTCTAGTGGTCACTGGTATCACCATCAACGAAGCAAGTCCCATCTTGACCCGACCATCAAGCGTCCCGACACTAGTTAACCGGCACATCAAACGACCCCCAATCCCAATCTACATCAGGCGCAAACTTGCTCAGAGCAGCTCTGCACATCGCAACCTGATCGTCTGTTGCCTCGCCGATCCATTGCTTCATCTCTGGCAGCGAAAGCAGCCCAGCCTGCTCAAACACTGCGTACCGGCCTTTGCTCTCCATACGAAAATTGACGCGTCCCTCTTCGAGGTAAAGCTCACCGAGATACACCTTATCGTCGTCACCCCGAGTGATATGGGCAGATTGGATCTGATGCTCACAATCATCTGAAGGCTCCCAAACGGATGACCTGATTGGTATAATATACATAACAGACTTGGCACGTGTCGCTGTGGCCAGTCCATAAATGATGTTTAAAAAGTGTCGCATGTCCTCTTCGTCATCTGCAAACCCAGTTGCGATATATCCACCACTCGGCGTGTTGAACTGGTAAAGGGAGTTCATCACTGAGTGTTTCATCGCAAAGTGAAAAAGATGCTCAAGATCGTCAAGATTTGGAACTTTGTGGAGTAATCTCTTTTTGGTTGCATATGAAAAGTGCATATCAAAACCTATGAAAACTTTTTTCAGCCTTTAACGACTAAAAAGACTAAGAGTTACCAGCGCCGGTCTCAACTTGGTACCGGCAGGAAGGCGTTAGCGGCGTGTTGGCGTGATGTCTGAGCACTCCACAGCCGTAAGTAACCCGTCTCCATAATAATCGTCTAAAGTACACAGCGTAACTTCGCCGGTCCACCGATCAAGCTCAAAGATAACGCCATAAGCCAATTCTAGTTTGGTGTCGAACCGGTACATCCAAGAGAACAAGGCCGCGGCAATCACGCAAAGAGAAACCACGCTTAATCGATAAACCATAAGTAGCTACTCCAGTAATTCAGGCTTCAAACATGCCACAAAGGCGAAAAAAGTAATTAACTCATCCTAAAACACACTAGGTGATGGTCACCAAAAAATAGTTAAATGACCAAAATTTTTGACTTTTCCTGGGAGGTTTTTACTTTGATAACACCATTATACCAAGCGCACCCATCCTCATCAAAAGTAAGGATGAAGGTGAATTTTCCTAAGTTCTCGTCAAACACCGCTTGCGCCGCTTGCATCATTTCAAGCCGCACACGCTCCATCGTTTCGGTTTAACTCTTCCACAAGCCTCTCCTCAAACAAGTATTATTTTCATTGTAGTTAACACCAAAGTTTGAAAAAGTGTAAATCAATTCCAGCCTGTCAATTTTCAACTCAGACCTTGTGATTATGAAATGGAAGGGTAACGAAAATGTTAGATCAACAGCAACAAATACTTTTATCTCAGAAGGTGCAGACGGTCTTAGGGGATCGGCTTTTGAATATCACAAAGCCGGAAGCGGGGATATTAAACCACGCACTGGAGTCGGTACTGATGGACAACAACGGCCAAGCGGACCAAGTGACGCCGGAGGAAATCGAGGGAGCTTGGGAGATGATAGACGAGGTATGGGGTCCAGCCTTCAACGAGGAATATCTGAACTCGAATCGTTAGATCCCGTGAGCCGCCGCACTCTTGTTAAGAAACCAAACTACAACCGCACAAAGTATAGCCCTAAAGCCCGCAAAAAATGACCATAATTAAAGCTCAACCTAACCCTATGTTTGGTATTCATGAGTTTAGGGTTTGAGGAATGCTTATTGTGGAACTACTCATATTCCTATTGCTTTTAGGTTTTAAGCGCCGGCGCAGACGGTACTTAGCTTCAAAACAAACAGCTACTCAATGATTGGTGCGTTACTTGGCCTCAGCTCCACCTCGCTTCTGAACCAAGCCTCGCCATCTTCGCTAAAAGCAATGATATAACTGCTGTCACCCAGAGTTCTGTCAAACGCTTCTGTAGCTGCAGCCATCATCGCCTTACGTGCCTCATTCAATTCAATATCACCAATACGTGACGTGGACACTATCGTGTAAGACATAGTGTGATCTGCTTTTGAGAGAGTTTTCATCACTCATTCCCCCCATCAACATGAGACGGTGAGCCATCGTCAGCGGCGTTAATTCGCGCCTCTGCATATTCTTGCTCATATTCTTGGCTCTCTTCATCTAAATGACTGAAGGCTTCCACCTCATTTGAATTAAATGCCTCGTCACGTTCCAATGCTGTCTCAATGTCACTCTCAACCTCAACAGGGTCGTCACCACCCATAACCGCTGTAACGCCATCCGTGATGGTTATGAACTGACGCATCTCAACCTCAGAAGCATTCAATGTCTGGCCCAAAGCAAAGACTGCACTCTCAAACTTTGAATAACCGTCGAGCGTCATAACAAAGTTACCCCAAGGCAAGTTTGAAACGTCGTCACCATCATCTGCTGCTATGGCTGTGGAAGCATATCAGTGTATCGGCTAACGGCATCAGCGCTAACCATTGCCCCTTTCTCACGCAATGCAAACTCAATCAAAGCGTTAAGCGGCTGCCGAGCTAATGCAATCTCACGCAACATTGTCAACCTCCTCCGGGGTTGCCTCACGCCATTCAATTGGCTCGTCTGTGAGTTCTTCTTCAGGCGGCTCTGGGATTCTCCACAGGTTCTTTGCGTGGATTAGGTTGCCGTAAGCAATTGTTGGATCGGCTCCATCTTTTGCGACACACGCTTTTGGCCAATGAGCAAGGTGTAGGTTTGGTGTTAGCCCCAAGTGTAAGGCAGACAGGTTGATGAAGTGGTTGTAAGCCCAGAGATATGGCTTTTGGTGTTGGAAAACTTCTGAGGGCCAGTCTTTGGCTGTTTGCCCAAGGGCCATACACTCATTTAGCGTTTCGATGATTTGACCATACTCTTTGCCTGCTTTTTTTATCAACGCCTCAAACCTCTTGGCTTGTTTAAGAAGGTCGGAAGTCAAGTCACAGATCTTTTCACGCGACGCAATAGCATTAGCCTCGTTTGCAGCCTCACTGGCCTCAGCCAACTTCTGTTGAGCTAAATTTAACGCTGATCTAGTTACAGAGATCTCGGCCTTCATGTCCGCTAAAGATCGCGCCTGTTTGGCGATTTGAGCGCCCTTGAGGCTGTCTTCGGCCGCAGCTTCCGACAACTCGTTGTGGCGCCGCAGAAGAGCCTCCAGCGAATCCTGAAGGCGGTTTACGGCGGCCTCTGTTTGTTCGATACTATTCATGCTTCGATCCTTTCTTTTTTTTGGAAAATTTTGTGTGGCGTCCCCCTATATAGATAGGTACCCCCGGGGGGCCGCAGGGGTGCTTTGCTGCGGCGCTGGCGGCAGCGAATTGGGTGTTGATTTTACTCACATAAAAGGGACTCAGCTGGGACTTGAGGAGGCTTAGGGGACTGCAACCAAAGCACAGCATAGGCCTACCTACAGATTGGTTATCTGTATTAGGTGCCACACCACCAGCCCGCTGCTCATGACTGACTGGCGGCGTGATTTCGCGCTGGCTGGTTCGGAGGCAGCGTGTGTTTGAGAGTATGGTTGTGAAGCCCCCAGACCCCCACGTTCTTGATGCTGTTACCATCGGTTTGTCCTTGCACCGGGTGGCAACTCTATTTCTCTAGCATCTGGCAAAGGTGCGTGCGGCTCGTAAAGGATCTGATATCGATTGCCGCGCATAAATGCCTTGGGGTGTTTCTTACCTACCGGCATCAAGTATCGAAGCAAGCCAAGGTCATATAACTCTCGAATAGCGCGTGAGACGTTTGCCTGATCAATACCAGTCATCCCTGAAAGCGTTGACTGATTGGGGTAGCAAACGCCCCTTGGTGAGCAATGCGTGCAAAGCGCTGCCAGCACTCGCCAAGTCCTACCGCGCGTAACCATCCCCACGGCGCGGATCGGAATAATTGAATAGCGACGCGTATCAGTCATGATCGCCTCACGTGTGACACCCACACCCCTTTAAAGGGGGGTGTGGTGTCACAAAAACTGTGACTGGCCTGTGACAACTGTGTCACACAAAAACTATGGGAGAAGAACATACTCATCCCCCTGTTTTTCAATCATTTCCTTATTTTTGAGACGGCTTAATGCTTTGCGCAATGCATCGTCTGTGACAACCGTGTCACAGATCCCAGTGACAGGTTTGTGACAAAGCACCTCTCTTAAAACCGCTGAAGTTGTTGGCCCGTTCTCCCGAAGGAACCAAAGAACCTGATCCTCAGCGGTCATATTGGGCCGCGTCTCTTCGACAACAAGGCTGCCCCAACACTCTTTTAGCTGGAAGGAAAATTCCTTGTCATCAGGGCCTTCCCTTTGTTTGGTAACCCTTAACTTGGCGGGGCGGGATTTTGAAGTTTTATCAGCAGAAAGCATCAACACTGTATCAGCATTGTCGGGTTTTGCGCTTGCCCCCCTAGGCCCCTTTTTACTGCCCTCTTTACCAACATGATCAATAATCAAAACAAAGCAACCAAGGCCATCAGCAAGACGGCTAGCCCGCCCTACGGCTTCGGCCATATCACTGTTGCTATTCTCATCTCTCCCGGCAACTGACTTAGACATAGTGTCCAAAACCATCAGGCCTAATTTGGGGGCGTCCGCTAATATCAGTTCTATGTCTTTATCAACCGTTAGCATTGCGCCACGCTCACCAAACATCAGACCTTCATCTTTGAGGTTGTGATACATCAAGGCAGCCTCTGTCCGCTGGGCCAGCCCGAACAAGCCTTCATGAGCTAGGTAGTAGATATCGCCCCGGTTAGTGGTTTTGTGGCCCCAAAGGTTTTCACCATTCAAAATGGCTAGACACATATGCAGTGCACAAAAGGTCTTACCTGACCCACCAGCGCCGACCAAAAACCCAACCCCCCTTGCTGGAAGTATGCCTTCAACAAGCCATTCAATTGGAGGCTTTGCTTTGAGTTGGGCAAGCGTCATAACAGGAAAAAGCTTTTGTGGTGTAAGGCTAGGCAACGCCGACAGCTCATCGACCCGATGACTAACCAGAAAATCACTCACATCACCCTTTTCTGGAAAAACTGACGGGTCTTTAGCCTCAACTGATTTAGCCACCCCAGTTAATGCCTCGAGAAGCCGCTGGGCGCGGTTGACGCCGGGTTCATCGTTGTCGGTTAGGATGACAACGTCGCGGCCTCTCAACGACTCAGTGAGGCTGTCATCCCATTTGGCGGCACCACCACTGTTGGTGGTCGGAAGAGCGCCCTTTGCCATAAGAGCATCAGCATCTTTCTCGCCTTCAACCAAGTAAATAGGTTCGGCAGTTCTGCTCAATAGTTCGGGGAGGTTATAGAGAACAGGCTGGACGTCTTTTATGTTTGGAATCCAACCTCCCTTGTCATCTGGGCGGCGTTGACGAAATGTCTTTGGGTTTTCGTAGCGCTCTACTTGATAAACGAGGGAGCCGTGTGCATCACGATAGTCGTAGCGCTTGCCAAGTGTTTGGTGCTCGGTCGAACAATTTTCAGCTTGTCGATGTTTGGCAATGCCAAATTTGCTCTCCAATATATCTGCAAGATTGCCGTTGATGGTTGCTGGCTCGTTTGCTCGCACCAAATCAGTTAGGCCACCTGATGTTCCAGCCTCAAAATCTGTCCAGACACCCTTTTGTAGGCAAACCGACTTGCTGCCATTGGTTCCCCAGCGCAACTCTGTTTTGGAGCGTTTGGTCGGCTCACCCCAGTAATGAATAGCGACTTCTTCGATGTGAGCAGCGTAATTGGTCATTTTAGCCAACCGTCACAACGCGATTTTTCTCAAGATAGGCGATCAAGTCAGCTTTCTTGTAGCGAACCAACCTATTTCGAATTTTGATGAATGGTGGCCCGACCCGCTGAACTCTCTGGTTCTGAAGCGTGTATTTGGAAACGCCTAAAAACTCAGCCGCCTGAATTGGTGTGAGGTAGATATCTTGCATAATAAAAGCCCTATCTGTAGTTCGATAGGGTTTATTGTAGGTTTAACGGTTTTTGCGCGCACAGAGTAAGTCGGCGACTTATTAGGTGGGCTTGTCCGGAAAAAACTTTTTAAAGCCAGACCGCAAATGCCATCGGTTGATATACTCCTCAATAACGGCAGTTAGTCGAGGGTCCTTTTGGGCAAAGTCAAAATCCTGAAATGGATTTTTATCGTTATACCACCGCTTCTCAATGGCATCCTCTTCGATCACCTTTTTAACGCTTGCATCCTCCATTGCCTGGGCAGTGAGAGAGAATGCCCGCTTTTTTATGGGGTAACCATCTTCATTATCCGCCAGCCCAGACTGCAGCACCAAAGCGCACCAAAGAATGGTCCACCGATAATCATCAAGATCAACGGGCCTGCCCATCTGTTTTGGTGATTTAGGATTTGTTTTAAACAAAACTTCAGCCGCAGCCCACTCTTTGTCAGTTTTGGGCAGCCACCCAATACCTGAATGAATGAGCGTATCTGAAATTTCGCCAATCAGCTTTTTTTGTTTATCGTCCATCAAACACTTGCTCTTCCCAGTAAGTGAACCATTTGTGCTTTTCGTTCAGCATTTGTGCAGAGGTGTAATGTTTCTCGATGCCTTTAACTTTGTGGCCAAGCATTCTCTCCGAAAGGAAGGGTAAGCAGCCCCCATTTTCAACAGTATTTTTTATACTTCTTCGAAAGTCATGATAACTCCACTTCTTTCCCCTTGGGTATTGGCGGCCAGTCACGCCAGAAATTTTTACTAATTGGTTCCTAATTTTGTCGCCAACTTCGATAGCTTTTGTGCCGCCGTTCAAACTGAAAACAAAACGGCCCTCATTGCGAGGTAAGCTTGCAATAAGTTGAACGGCTCTATTTGACATTGGTAACTTAAAATCGATTTCCTCGGATTTTGTGTATGGGATTGTCCAAATACCTTTTTCAAGGTCAAAATGCTCATGATGCGCGCGCAAAGCATCCGCGGGCCGCTGGCCTGTCAAAATCAGCAGTCTAACCAAAGCAATTATATAAGGATTGGAAAGCCCCTCACATGCGTCCCATAGTTGGCGACATTCGTCTGGCTCTGGATAACGAAGTCTTGGCTTTATGGTCACCCTTGAAAAGCCCTTGGCGGGGTTTAGCAGCACAGTGTCCGAGTAATGCGCAAAATCAGGATGGTTACTGAGCCATTGATATAGGCTGGATAGGCTGCTGATAATTCTGTTGTGAGTGGCGGGCCGCTCAGTTTTATGAGGATATAACATTTTAAGCAGGTCGGCTCTGGGCATATCGTCAACTTGCCTCTTGCCAAGCTTAGGCAGAATGAACTTTTCAAATTCAGCGCGGACGTTTCTCTGGTGCTTTGTGCTGAAGGTTGGAAGTTGGTCTTTGCAGTAAACCTTGTATGCGGCAGCCAAAGTAGTTTGTTCGCTGGGTAGTTTCGCATTTTGTTTAGCAAATGGATTTGAGCCAGCGTGAAGCTCTAATTCATATTGACCGGCCTGTTTCAATGCATCTCGGTAGCTGATTCCGGGAAATGTCCCTATACGCCGCTCATTACCGGAGTGTCGGAATATCCAAGTAGCTTTGCCAGTTGGTTGAATCTTTATTTTAAGTTTAGAATGTTTCTCGCCCCACTTGCCAGATTGTTTAGCCTCAATCAGGTCGTTTACTTTTCGGTCGGATAGCTTTGAAAGTGTAGGCATGTTTTTGTCTTTATCTGTAGGTATTGCTTTATTGTCCCAAATTTGTCCCTATTTGTAAAGTAGACTAGAGTAACTTAAAGTGCCTCATATATTATAAAACATAATAAAAACAATATTAAAAGTGGATAAATGTTTTTTAGAACAGGGCATGCTAACAGATTCCTAATCTGTAGGTAGGGGGTTCGAGTCCCTCCGGGATCACCATTTTTCTTTGTATGTGGGTCGCTAGAAGCGTTCAGTATTGGTTCTGTGTTTAATAATATCAGCAACTTTAGCCCTTAGTTTGGACTGTAATGTTTCTGAGAGATTGCTTGATTAAAATTAGACTCAATGCTTTTGCTTCATTATTTCTAAGGGCAGCTAGTTTTATCTCTGCTTTAGTTATCGCAAAGCGATAACGGCCTTTTTGGCCAACCTTGGACTTTAAATTCTCAAGAGCGGCATGCATTTTTTCTGGCATGTTCAAAAATAAGCTAATCTCTAACATGGTCAGGATGGGATAAACACTTGAGCTGTAGGTTTCTGTGGTTGCCTCCAGTATCTGAATTGCCCTAGTTGAGCTCCCATACATAGCTTCAAACCGCGCCTTCGACATATCTTTGATTTCTTTGGCTTGGTCGCTGGCTAAGATTTCGAGGCGCTCAATGACAGTCGACATTTCAGCTTTATTTTCACCTGATTTGCCTTGATGCGAAAGGCAATTCACATATGCTTGGGCTAGTATTGGATTACTAGGATGACGAAGGTGATTGTCTTTGGCCATAGACAAAGCTTGATCAAAATCCTCCAGTGCGATCAATACCATTACCAGTTCGCCTTTGGAGCGTTGTGCTGTCTTTGGATTATCAATGCTTTGACTCAACCTTTCCTTCGCTTCTTCAAATCGACCAGCAAGGCGATAATAAAAGCCAAATAAAAAGTTGTGTTCGGGGCCATCTATAAATTGAACTTCGGTAACAAAACGCCGGTCCTGTTGCCTTGCGAGAGATTGACAAAGGAAATAGCGTAAGTCATGGATGGTCCGGTCGTCGAATGTTTTTATGTTCGCCAGAGCGCGGTCAGCCAGCGCAACAACATGACTATATTGGGACTCATCATAAAGCTGCCGCATTGTCTGTAAAAAATAAGCAGGGATCATAAACCGTTCCCCTCTGTTATCGCCAACGCGGAGGCTTTCACGGGCTGCTGCCCCATACTCAGAAATGTCAATATGTTCACTGCCATCGTTGCTATAAACATCGTCAACAACAGCAGTTAAAGCGTTCGCAAATCGTTTACTATTCTGAGCTCGTCCTCTCAGAACAAAGTCCTTAATCACGTCATTGACGCGATAATAATTGACTATGTTTTCGATGTGCTCACAGATCATGTTGGCGAGAAAGTCATCTAAAAAATCGGTGATTGGTAAGTCGACTTTAGCCTTCACCCGCTTGAGCAAATCGAGTGAGAAAAACTCGAGACCGCAAAAAAACCTCAGACATTCATATGCGTCCGGTTTGTCATCATATCTCTTTAAATAAATGCTTGCTTTGTTTTCATTGAATTTTACGATTTCGTTGGTTTTACTTAATGCATCTGTAGAATTGGAACTCTGTATCAATTGTGCCGAGAAAAGCGCCTGGTCCGGGTACCCGGAGAGTAAGTCGGCGAAAGTGTTAAAATCATTTGGCGATAGGGTGATTTTGAGTAGTTCGCAATAACGCCTGAACAAGCCTCTACGCTCCACGCGCTCTAATTCCGACAAATTCATAAAAAATAGATTCATGTTTCGAATGTATTTTGTCCGATTTGGTTTTTTTGATGAAGCAATGCAGAATGTTAATTGGTTGTTTTCTGGCGTTTCGCAAATTTGAAGGAACCAGTCGGCAATATCCCCATTGTCGTTGACTATACAACGATGGTCGTCGATCAAAATGATTTCGTGATCTTCCCGAATTAGCGACAATTGTTTCAAAGCGAAGTCAATCTTTTTATCCATCGGCATGTGCCAAAGATCAGGTAAGTCGTGCATTGGAAAGTCCATCAGATCAAGTAATTTGTGCAAAAAACCTTCAATTCCATCGCTATTACCTAACATCATGGACCTTGGTTCATATGATGGGGATTTCCGGTTCGATTTTATTAATGCTCGGCGCATTAGGCTTTTGCGCCCGATTTCTCTTAAGCCTGATGTAATTACCGCTACTGGTGTAGGCTTATCATGATCGTCAAAACGCTGCTCGAATTTTTCGATTAGGCTGTTTCGTCCTACAAAAATTGTGGCTCTTTCTCGCAAGATAGGGTGAGAGTCCCAAGAGGCCTCAGTCCGCCGTTGCTTTATTATTTGCACGGCCTTCGTTGGCCGTGTGACGGGCCTGAGATTATAGGTTTCTGATATCCAGTTTGGTATTCGCTCGTCGTCATAGCGTATAGACCTATCAATGACGATAGGCACCAAGGATTTCTTGCTATTTTGCTGGAGTAATGACTCCATTATGGCTATTTCTTTCTGAACATTTTCGCTATCAAGCGCTGTCTCAGATAAAAACAAAACGAACAAATCAGATGCTACCAAAGCATTTTTAATAGCCTCTTCTGTCTTTTGACCTGACTGAAATGTTGTTTCATCGTACTCGATGTCGGGACTAAGTCGCTGTGCGACAAGAGATACATACCGGTTTTTGTCTTGGCTGCTATGTGAAAGAAAACATTTCATTGAGCTATTCTCCCGAAGTTCATCAGAGCGAGAGTAAAACCAGATTAACTACTGCCAATGATTAGGGCAGTTGTTCCCTTCTAATCCACAAATAATCTTAGTTTTTCCCCTTATGAGTAAGACTTTAGCCAAAGGATGGTTAATTAAGCGTTAACCCACCCCCTCTTTCTCATCGCTGTGCCGCGTGGTAGCGTTTGGTTTATTTTTGGGAGGGATGTTATGCCTAAGATTGATTTGGAGGGGGCCGATTATCGGGTTGGGCGGTATCCGGCTTTGTTGCATGCCTATACGGGCGGGATTACGGATGACTATCGCTCTATCGCGCTCGGTGATCTGGCCGGGTTGACGCAGTTTGGCGTGAATAAGGCGATCTTGCCGCCGCAAACCGGCACGGCGATGCGGCATTGGCATGAAACGCAGGATGAATTTGTGATCATCCTATCCGGCACTGCCACGCTCATCGATAAAGACGGCGCGGTCGAACTTGGCGCTGGGGAATGCGCTGGTTTCAAGGCCGGTGACGATAATGGCCATGCGATCGTGAACCGCAGCGATGCAGATGTTGTCCTGCTCGAGATTGGCACCAGAACAGCCCGCGAGGTGGTGCATTATAGCGATCATGATCTGATCAATATCAGCGAGATGGATGGGGCGATACGCACCTATGCCTACACCACCAAAGACGGCACTATTGTGCCCACTTCTTAGGCACGATTTAATCAAAAATTAACTATTTCGATTTTGGTGAAATACAACCCTAGCTGGTAAATCATAAATGATAATTCTAGTAATTTGCCTGAAATCCGTGAGGGCGAAAATCCTCTAGGTTGTGAAAAATCTGTATCTTAATATTAAATTTACTAATAACTTCAGATAGATAGAATCACCCTTGTTCTTGAGTGTTGTTACCCGGGTTAGTGCTCGGCTTTTCGCCCCGTTCTTGCGTGTTTGAATACATATGCAATGACGAGGGCCTTTACAGGTGATTTTGTGTTTTCAAGTAGTTGTTTTGTACGGTGTAACCGCGCGCCGATTATATCGCCGATCCTGTTTCTGTGTATTGTTTCGTATCTTGGGGCCTGCGCTGGCGGTGGCGGAGGCTCGTCTGCTTCGGGCGGGGTACTTGTTGATACTGGCCAGAATATCGGTGTTTATGCGCCGCCGCCGATCACTGGCCCGATCTATGGAGACGGTGATAGCAATGCGGATGATTATCTAGGCACAAAGAGCCCCGGCCATGTGGCGTCCACCAGTCATTATGAAACAAGTGAATATTATGATGGCGGTTATAGCGGTGCGCCCTTGGCCATTAGCCAGTTTTCATCCGCCTATGCGCGGGGATGGACCGGCACGGGCAGTGTGATCACCATTGCCGATACCGGCGTTGATAGCGACCATGTCGATCTTGCCGCTAATATTGGCTATAGCCGCGATTTCTCGGGAACCGGCATTGAGGATAATCATGGCCATGGAACGCATGTTGCGGGGATCGCTGCGGCGGTGCGTGATGGGGTTGGTGTGCACGGTGCCGCCTTTGATGCGACGCTGGCGATTGGCAAGGTGACGAATACCAGCGCCTATAGTTTTACCGCCGCCCGCGATGTCGCCACATGGGGACGTGATTTAGGCTCGGTCGCGGTTAATGTTAGCGCCGCCTATGGGCGTGATACCGCATTGGAAAATCAACTGGTGGAGATTGGTACTGGTTCCTATTATCTGGATCATGCTGTTTATGGAACCAATGGGTTTTATAACGCGCGTAGTGCCGCGGTGGATTGGCGCGCCGCGCTCGGTGATAACCAGCTATTGATCAAGGCGGCGGGCAATAGTGGCACTGCCTATAGCGCTGGATATAACCAATTGGCCACGGCCAGTGATGATGCGGGCAATCTCATATTGGATGGCAAGATGCTCGTTGTTGGCAATTGGGATGCGGGCAATCAACGCATTACCGGCAATCAGGCGGGCAATGTCTGTGTGACCTATGTTAACGGTGCCTGTAGTGATGCCGCCAGTATTTCTGATTTCTTTATCATGGCCACTGGCACTGATATTTATGCGCCCTATCGCAATGGCACCTATGCCTATTTGAGCGGAACCAGCATGGCGGCGCCGTTGGTTGCGGGCGGTATTGCCGTATTGCACCAGATGTGGCCGCATATGACCGGTAAGAATCTGGCCCAGCTCATTCTGCAAACCGCGAATAAGGATATTCCGGATTATGCGGTACATGTTCACGGCCAAGGATTGCTCGATATAGATAGTGCCAGCGCGCCGGTTGGTGCCACTGGCTTGCCGCTTACCGGACGAACCGATGGCGGGGTTAGCGCGGTTACGGGCGGCATTTCTGGTGCTGGTATTTCAAATGCGGCGATGGCTGATCTGGCTAGCGTAATGGTGCTGGATGATTATGAACGCGATTTCTATGTCGATCTTTCGGGGGCTGTTGGCATCTATGATACACGCCGCGCCAGCCTTGCCGAGACGGCCGGTCTTTATAATAGTTACCAGCCCTATTTTGGTGATGATCGGCATCTGGATTACCAGCACCAGATCAACCGGAATTTGCGGTTAAAAGTCGGGGCGGGCCTATCCGATGGTCATTATTTCGGCAATTCGTTTAGCGGCTCTTTTGGCACATTGCGCCATAGTGTAACCGGCTATGGCATGCTGGAATATCAACGAAAGATTGGCCGGTGGACATTGTCCGGACAGCTTGCCCGCGGCGTAACCAAGCTTGAAATTGACCGCGAGAATAGTTTGTTGGTGGGTGCCGGATTGGTGCAATCATCGTCGCTAGCGGGGATCGCCAGTACCGATTTATCTGGCGGTGTTTTCGGGCTATCGGTGCAACAGCCGGTGCACATTGATCGCGCCCCGTTTCGCTATCGTCTGCCGGTTGGGCGGACCCTATCGGGCGGCGTTGTGACCGCGGATCAAACCCTCGATTTTGGCGCGGAACAACGCGAGATAGATTATGGTCTGTTTTTCAAGAATGGCCCATCTGCAACGTCAATTGGCTGGAAATTATTTGCCGAGGCACGGACTAATCTTGCCGCGCACCAAAGCCAAGCCAATGCGGGTAAGGGCAATATTGATGAAATGCGCTACGGGGCCAGTTTGGAATTTCTGTTATAGGCGCATGCCTAGCCAAGCCGTCCAAAGAAGGTCATTCGGGCGGATTCCGATAGCGCCATTCCCGGCTCTGCATTATAGGCAAGAACAACCAGAATGCGTGTTTGATCACCGATTGTCGGGGTGACGCGGTGAACCGAATTGCGGCCCCTAAATAGCACCAGACCACCTGGCTGCATGTCCAGGACCTGCGGCGTTAATTTACCATCCAACAGGGCGGACACGCCGTCATAATTCATCTCGCCATTATCGGCATCGCGCAAATCACGGACATATTCAAAATCTCCGCCGGCCAGTGGCTTTTGCAACAATAGAGTAATGGCGAATTTAGAATTATCGAAATGCCAGCCTAGCTCCTGACCATCACCGGCAAAATGCACATTTATCCCCGATAGCGGATCGCCATATTCATAGAGTGCGGCCTCGCCAACAATGCTGGCGATAAAGGCCTTGAACGCATCGGAGGCATAGAGCGTTTGTAGATCGGATGCGGGCGGTATTTGATCGGTGGTAATGCATCCTTTAGAGGATGTGACCTGCCGGTTAAAGGGATGATCAGCGGCCAAATCATCGCGCGGCGGGGTCAGATAAACATTGTGCGTCGATGCTGTATAATAGGCCTGATCACGGTGCGCCTCGGCCTCTGTAACCAAATCGGCAATGACATTGTCATGCAGAAAGTTGGGCAATAGCAAAACGCCGTCCCGTGCTAGATCATCGGCGCATTTCTGGGTAAAGACCGGATCATCTATCGGGCAATTGGCGAAATCTATAATTGATGCAAGCGCGTCATCCAGCGGTGCCATGTCTGTTTAATCCTTGCCTGCATTGGTTATCGATCGCCAGATTAGCATAATGTCCAGCAATGCCAAAAGCGTTCAATGGGCCCCGTTAATCCCAGCCAGCCCGATTAATAACCGATCGCACAGCCATCTTTGCGGGGGTCCGAACCGCCCATCAACATATCATTATCCCAATCAATCCATATCGCCTGTGACCCGCCGATTGGTCCCCTCGCGGGTACAATATTATGCCCCATCGCGCGAAGGGCTTTGCGGGTCGCATTTGGGATTGGATCCTCCACCTCGATCTCGTCACTAAACGGATCGGGGAAATAGCGCGGCGTGTCCTGCGCCTGTTGGATATCCATGCCGTAATCAAACATGCGACTGAGCAATTGCATATGACCAAACGCCTGATAATCACCGCCCATAACGCCAAACGGCATAACCGCGCGGCCATCTCTGGTAACCATACCGGGGATGATTGTGTGGAGTGGCCGTTTACCGGGGGCAATTCCGTTTGGATGGGCGGCATCAACGACAAAACCCATGCCGCGATTTTGCAATAGAACCCCGGACTTGGGCGCCATGATGCCGGTACCAAAACCATAGAATAGGGTATTGATAAAGCTAACGGCGTTGCGGTCTTTATCGACAACGCTGATGTAAACGGTGCTTTTGTGACGTGGCAAATTGCTTGGTGGCAAGGGCTCTTGTGCCCGATTAGGGTCGATGTTGGCGCGCACCCTATCGGCATATTCCCCGCTTAGAAACGCCTCAACTGGTATCTCGCTAAAGGCGGGATCGCCCAGATAAAGCCCGCGGTCACGATAGGCAAGGCGGCACGCCTCTATTTCATGATGCATCCGCGCAATGGATAAAGGGTCATTATCATCGGCATTAGGCAGATCAACACCGCCCATGACATTAAGCAAATGCAGCGCAATCATACCTTGGCCATTAGGCGGGCATTCCCAGACATCATAGCCGCGAAAATTGGTCTTGATAGGTGTGACGTAATCGCCAATCGCATTGTCGAAATCGGCCTGAACATGGGTGCCGCCAACGCTCTGTAGCTTGGTGATAATATCCTCGGCAACACTGCCTTTGTAAAAACCGTCACGACCTTCATGGGCAATTTTTTCAAGGGTGCGGGCGAGGGCAGGCTGGCAGTGGCGATCGCCCATCTCAAATGCCTTGCCATCAGGGGCGAATACCGCCGCCCCGTCCTCGTCTAGAATATGCACATTACGGCTAGCGTCAAAGGCCACGCGCTGGCCCACAGGATAGCCATTACCAGCATAATCAATCGCCGCCGCCAAAATGGTCGATAGCGGCATGTTGCCGTGGTCACGGTTGAGCTGGACCCAGCCATCAACCGCCCCGGGGATGGTTACTGCATGCGGCGAATTGCGCTCAATCTCGGTTATCCCACGGTCCAGCAAATAGGCGGAACTCACGCCTTGGGGGGCACGGCCAGACCCGTTAAAGGCGATAATGTCATCGCCGCCAGCCGGGGCATAAAGGGCAAAGCAATCACCGCCAATGCCGGTTGATCCCGGCTCGACAACACATTGTACCGCCACCGCCGCCAACGCCGCATCCATCGCATTGCCGCCTTGTTGCAAGATGGCAATGGCGGCTTGGGTGGATAGGTTATGCGAGGTCGCGGCCATCCCATAGGGGGCCGAAACCGGTGATCGTCCGGGGCTTTGTAGGTTGCGCATTATTCGGCGGCCTCTTCCCATTCATCCATGCTCGGGCATGAACAAATAAGATTGCGATCGCCATAGGCATTATCCACACGGCCAACCGGCGGCCAGTATTTATTGATCTGGTCATTGCCAT
>Ga0209654_1000436_pt1 | contig 40948 bp, 30 predicted proteins | sample SaaInl1SG_22_DNA_FD_184646 | JGI IMG/M metagenome (GOLD analysis project Ga0209654, IMG submission 184646) | Marine microbial communities from expanding oxygen minimum zones in the Saanich Inlet - ESP_161SG_22_DNA (SPAdes) (version 2) | ecosystem: Environmental > Aquatic > Marine > Intertidal... | reverse complement strand
ACCCGTAGAACCAAACCCACCATCACCTCTTTCGGTTTTGGATAGTTCATCACTTACGATAAATTCAATTTTAGGGTAGGGTACTATCATTAATTGACAAATTCTATCCCCAACTGAATATATTTCTTCAGTATTGGAGTTAGAGTGATTGAAGGTTACAATTATTTCACCTCTATATCCACTATCAATAACACCAACAGAGTTCGATAAACTTAAATTAGTTTTTCTTATTGAAGATCGGGGATATATTAACCCCACGAATCCAACAGGTATCTCTAAAGATATACCGGTTCCGTAGGTAATCTGATTTTTATCAACCGTCATTGTAGTTGCACGTAGGTCAAGACCTGCATCCCCCAATTTACTATATTGTGGAACTACCGCATCAGAATGTAGTAACTTAATCTTACACCTCAACGTTGCGGTCATGTCATCACTATTTAATGTGACAGTCTCTTCTGTGGGTACATGATAATCTCTTTCTTTAAATTGTTGTGCAATTGAATCATCATGATTTAATGAATCCATTGATAGGTCAGATAAAACTTTGGCAATCTCGTTGATGTAACTGTCGTCGACATCATCTTCATTTTCACTTAATGTCCTTTCAAACCCTTCTAATTTTTTAAGGTATTCCTCTAAATTTTTTTTATCCATTTTTTTGTTCAAATATGGCCAACTCAAATCCTTGTTTAACTATTTGAGCTAATGGTGTGGAGTGATATTTTGATTGTAAATCATCATCTCCTTTGTCTGAATTAACTATTGTTTGGTATTCTTCTTCTGTTAAAGAAACACCATATTTTGAACAATAGTAAGCGGATCTTTCACCCACTCTCATCGAAACTAAATCATCAGAAAACTCATACATCTTACCAAGTTTATTTCTATGCCACTCACTTTCATTTGGTTTAAATAAAAAGACCTTTCCTATTTGAGAAAGAATTGTACACTTGAGTATACTTGAAATATCTTGTTGTAATGATTCAGGTAATATACTATTGACCTTTACCGCGTACTTAGACGAAATAAAGATATGTTCTAATAACCCACCCGGATATGCTCCGTACATGTCTAATGAGGTTGATGCTGGTGCAACAAAAAGATCATCACCCAAGAACCCTAATAGATCATCACTTAAAACCCCGTATTTTTCGGAGGTTTCAATTAATTTCGATTTATTTTTTTCAATCTGTTCTTTAGAAATCATATTTTATCCTTTATAATATTGTGGTGTTAAGTCTTTTGCAATGATACATTCAATTGGCATCTTAGCGATTGACACACTTTGACTTGATCTCATGTCTTCTGACCTATATTTAGTTAATACAATTGTGGCCTCTTCTATTGATTCGGCTTCCACAACATATTTAACTTTTGTAATTCTTGGGTTACCTTCACGGTCTAACTGTTCCATCTCATAACCTACGGTTGCTAAATAATACATAATTTTTGTTTTTAATTTATAATTGTTTTAAAGAATTCCACTCTATTTTTAGAAACTGTGGAGAGGGAATAAGTGTCTTTCACAGTTTCGTATAACTTTTCACCCAAATCTGTAATCATATTAGGGTTGTTAATTAATCTTTTCATTTGTTGGTACCATTGCTTATGGTTCTTACTTGATGATACCATCAATGCATTACCATCTGAATTAATCCCACCACCTCTTTCAACACTCGAAATTAGATCAATAAGATACGGATTTTCTTCAGTTGCAATTATTGCCTTTTTATGGAAACCCGCTTCAATAACTTTTAATTGTGATTTGTTTGAATTAAAATCAGACTTCACAAGTGGTGCTAAGGATACATCAAAATAGTTGTAATTACTCGCGTATTTGTTTATGTCCATAGTCCATCTTCTCAAGTATGGTTGATTCAATTCAGTGTTGTATGTTGACTTATTGTAAGTTTTCAAATAAGATGTATATTCAGGTGAAAGTGTTTTATAGTTATCACTAAACATTATCTCATATCTTGACCATGCGGTTTCTTCAGGTCTAATTGGTCGTTCATGGATTTCACCAGTATTTCGATTTAATTCTTTCATTCTACCCCTTAAATCGAACCCACACAGCACGAACTGTACTTTATCCTTAAACTCTCTGTGTATTCTTGAAATACCGTCCGACATTAAACTTAAGTCGTGTTCGTGAGATGACCCCCCTAACCAACCAAATCTTACTAAATCCGATTTAATAGGGTTTGGTTGAAATTGTTTTTCCTCATCATTAATTGCATTTGGAAAAATAAAGACATTGTCAACACCCAACAGTTGTTTAATTGTGTCACGATAAACTGTTGTTGTTGTAGTTATATAATCTGCAAGTTTTAATAATTCAGATCTTTTACCTGCAAGTCCACTCTTTTTAAAAGTTTCATGATTGGGGTGTCGGTGATCGGTTCTCCAAAAATCGTCAGTATCCATAACAACTTTTATCCCGTTTTTCTTTAACCACTTTACCCTTTTAACATTAGTTTCGTGATCTACTTTGTGTATAAAAGAATGAAAAACAACTACGTCGTAATTTGAAAAGTATTCATCATTGTTAGGTACATCGAAGACTAAATCCACATGTACGTCAGATGAAAATTTATCACCAATATAAGTAAATGGATCTATCATTCTAAATTTACCCACCCCATGTGAATCAGAGGGTATGGCTAATATCCTAATTTTTGACATATAATATAGTTATATATCAAAAGATACAGAAAAAAAGTGGGGAAATCAATAGTTTACTTAGATTTATTTACTCCTGTGATTTTACCTTTAAAGATAGAATCTCCGACTTTCAAAACAAGATTCTCGTTAATTGATGCCGTTTTCGATGCATTTAGAATTAAATCTAATTTTCTATCTACAATTTCTTCTAAAGTGTCTTTAATTGTTTCTTTAATTAACGCAGTAATTTCAGTCCCCATTTTCGGATTGGATATCGGAATTGGATTTTCTTGTAAGGTTTGAGGTTGTTGAGTTAAATGAGTTGATTTAGACAAACCTTCTTTTTCCATTAATTTTTTTGCACCATCAAGGAATGACATACTTAAAGAAGAGTCTAACGATATTTCATCCGCTTGTGGGATTGGGTTATTTATCATAGCTTCTTTTATTGAGTCGGGTAATTTGGAATTTCTAATTTTATCCTCATTAACCATAGGGGTTCTACCGTTTGGTGTTTTAGGTGTTTCATTTTTCATTAATTCTTCGGGTGACGATAAGAAAGCTTGGGGGTCAATATTACCCGTAGTAAAACTTTTACCATCCACTTTATTCATTACTTTTTTAGCACCCACTAACTTCTGCATTAAATCATTTTCGTTAATTCTACCAGGTTCTATTTGTTGTGTTGACATATCTTTCTATTTTATAAAGAATATAAATATATTATTTCGTATTATAAAGTAATTCCTTTATTCTATTAATACTTTCATTCAAATTATCGTAGTTACCGTCTTGGTCTTCATCATCATCAAGAGGTTCATCTTCATCGTTATCATCAACGATTGGTGGTTCAATACTTGGTAGGTTTACTGGATTTGGTTGTGGTAAACTATCTGTAGTTTGTTGTGTAGGTTCTACTTCAGGTTCTATTTGTTGTGTAGGTTCTACTTCAGGTTCTATTTGTTGTGTAGGTTCCACTTCGGGTTCTCTTTGTTGTGTAGGTTCAGGAGTTGACGACCAATCAGGTGTTACGTATGTAACTGACATTGATTTATCATCACCTTCTTTATAACCATCTCTTTTTACATCAAAAGTCTCTTGATCGAATATCTCAACCTGATTCATTCTTGAGACCATAAACGTCCTCCAATTTCCTTTTTGAAACCCTGTTTTACTCTTAGACGGTTGATCAACCCACGCCCTAACGATCATGTTACCTTTTTTAGATAGTCCAAGGGCAACTAACTCGGCCTTTACTCTTTTACCCGCTTGAACGGTTTTTCTTGGTCCGTTATAAAAAAAAGAAACGGGATTCCTTTTTTTGACCGCACTTGCAAGTGACCCATGTCTTGAAGAAGAATTGTTTAAATACTTAGGTACTGATTGTTCCCCGAGCAAAAATCTATATATGTCTTTAAATAGTTTCATTAAAAATCTGGATATGTTTTAGTGTCTGAAAAAAAATTCCTTCCAATCCCATCAACTCGTGAATTTATGTCAGTCAAACTACCAATATTTCCACTATTCTCCCCTTTTCCTAATTCATCACCATCTGACAATGCGTTTTGATGTAGTGAATTATAATTATCAGTTTCATTATATGTGTTTCTATTTGTGTTATCAGTCCTTGTGTTAATATCGGTCAAACTACCAATATTTCCACTATTCTCCCCTTTTCCTAATTCATCACCATCTGATAGGGCGTTTTGATGTCCTACACCATAACCGTTTGAAATGTTGTATGTGTTTTTATTTATTAGATCTGTCCTTGTATTAATATCAGTCAAACTACCAACATTACCACTATTTTCACCTTTACCCAATTCATCACCATCTGACAATGCGTTTTCGTGTAATGAACTATAAGAGTTTGTTTCATTGTAAGTATTTCTACCTGTATTATCCGTTCTTGTATTGATGTCGGTTAATCCACCTATTTTACCTGAGTTTTCACCCTTACCTAATTCATCACCATCTGACAATGCGTTTTCGTGTCCTACACCGTATCCATTACTACTATTGTATGTATTTCTTTTAATGTGTTCACCTCTTTGGTTTATGTCAGTATTAGTACCAACACTTCCATTATTTTCACCTCTACCAAATTCGTCACCGTCGGACATTGCATTTGAATTAGACAAACCGTATCCAGATTCAGACCCGTATTTGTTTCTACCTAACACATCTTTTCTACTTTGTATGTCAATACTACTACCAATTTTACCATTATTTTCTCCTTTTCCTAATTCATCACCATCGGATAGTGAATTAGGGTGAGAACTATTATAAGACTTGAGTGATTTGTACTCATTCCTCGCCAAGGCGTCTTCTCTAAATTTATCTGAAATTGATTCTATTTGACTTGCCATTATAATAAATCTTTAATTCTGTTTATTTCCTCAAAAATTCCTAAAGATGAGATAGGTGAGACTGAGGTTTTATCTGAGTTAGATTTTAACATATTGACAGGAGTCCTATTGGAACTTTTTTTTGTGTGTTTCTTTAAAAAACTATTTTGTCTAATATCATCAATTTGACCAACCTCATTTGATCTTTGCTGTGATTTTTTATTATTCTTTAAAAGATCCCTTTCTCCATTTAGGTGTGTTTTAGCCCAATCTAACATTAGTTGTCCACCAGCTAAATTATATTGTACACTGTTAGGGTCTATTTCGTTTTCTAAATCGTGGATTATTCTTTTTATTTGACCGTACCCCACGTTTTTAGTTCTGATTAAATTTTTTGCCCTCATAATTCCATCAACTGACTCACCCTTTATACTCATTAGGGTCTTATGTATGTGATCAAACACATTGTCAGGAATTTTAAAAACTCTATCTTTTAAATCTTTATTCATCTTACTTAAAATATTCTGTTATGTCGTCTATCGTAAGGTTATTTTTTTCTAAGGTATTTTTCAAAGAAGTTAACTGTCTCTTAATGATTGGGTTGAGTTCTTTTTTTTCACCATCTACAATTTCAAGATTTTTATTTTTTTTTGATAATACAGTTTCCATGTAATCTTTCATGAATTTCTTTGGATTTTCGACTAACCTAACTTTATCCTGTGGTAATTTAGGGTCATAACCCATTTTTTCGAGTCTGTCCATAGCATCATCGTGGGAAAGTTTTAATTCTTTTGTAAAATGTCTGTATGCCTCTTTAAAACTATCATCATCACCTAAAGTATCGTCGTAACCAAGTGATTTACTCATATCTGATTCTGCCCAATATCTTAACGAAGTATGTGTTCCGTGTACACCATGTGTACCCATTTGTCCCGCATACCCCTTAGCGGTTTGATTACTTGTTTTTTTCGACGTTATACCCTTTGAGTTAGCGTCAGTTGGTTTTCCACCTCTCTGTATGTTTCCTTTTGAGTTAACAATTTCGTCAACATCACCTTCTTCTTCGGCTACCTCTGGTATTTTTTCAAAGTTTGTGTCTTTTGACATTTTATCTGCCATTTTTTTCCACTCATCCCTTTCTTTCTTACTTAAACTCTCATCTTGAGACTTTGCGTAGAAAAAACGTTGTTGTTTTTTTGATGAAAATTTCTCCTCAATAACCCCTTTTATAAATTTATTCATAGAATATACTTTTATTATAAATATCAAATGTTATGAAAGATATTTATAAAGATATGAATAGTCAGGATATTTTAAGAAATTTAGGTATAAGTTTAGATGTTAAACTCGATAATTCGGAGACGTACGACTACGAAATTGCGGGTTTTGATGGGGATTATGACAAAAAAGTCATTGATTTTACAAATAATATTAGTTTTAATATTGGTGTAGAAAAAGATTTATCAGGACACACAACACAAAAAATATGTGTTGATTTATGTGAAATCGATAATACCCCAAATGACCCCGATTACATTTACTCAGGTATAACACAGTCAATTTCATTTGATGATTTTGCTGATCATTTTGATATAGAAGATGATGAAGGTAATATTTTACACGATTACAAGAATTTTATATTAAACAACGATGTTTTTACATACACTGGGTTCGAAAATGAGGTCCACTACTTTAAAGTTTGTGGGTATAGTAGTTGTTAAGGGTAGAGACAAAACACCTTAATGTTTTTTTTTACTGTTGATTTTAGTTATAAGTAATGTTTTTACTATTTATAGTTAAAAGTAGAAATGTCATTAGAGATCTCAGGATTTACCACGAATTTAATTAGTTGTGAGTCATCACTCGGTGGTGATTGTTGCCCGATAGACCCAACACTGGGTGTTAGACCATGGCAATACCAATTCAACCAGCACGGTGGTATAAACAATTGTGAGTATCTTATTGATAGAAGACCCGAAAAGGGGTGGTCATTGGATTTTGTTTTTAATAGAGAAACCTTACCGTGGTCATTAGGGAACACCTTTTACTTTTTTGGTGTGAGAGACGAACACGACCCACAATTATATGCGGACAATAACCTATCATTTTCATTTACATCGGAAGGGAAAATTATGTGGGAAGCTTACCGATACTCAGGTGAGTGTATAAACACTTCTTATCAAGAAACCTTTTATGTTGATTCGGGGGTAACACCCGTATTATGTAATGATGGTACACAAAAAGACTTTAATATTAGTATTGTTTTTGACAGACATTTAAGACACACAGAATGTGAGATTGAAAATGCGGGTGGTTGGAACGACTTAATAAAAGGTGATACAATTACCAATTCAAGGGGTGTTGTGTTGTCAGGGCAAACAGAAACTCATCAATATAACGAAGTTTTAAATAAAAATTGGAACGATGAGCGATATGCCAGATTAGGAGTACTAAAAATTTACTTAAACGGTTGGCCAATATATAAGATTGATAATTGGGAAGAAATTGTACCATCCAAAAGAGGATTTCAACCTTTTATACAGTCATGGGGTGGTGGTGTATCGGGTTCGGGTGGAATACACATTGGTACCACACAGTTTAACTTAAAGAAAATAAAATACATTGAGGAACCTCTCAATGCGTTAGAGGTGAAACATCATTATTTAACACAAATAAAACCAAATTACGACATAAATGAATGTCAGGAACCATGTGAGGAAACTGATATAACACCGTTTAGTGAGTCCACAATTTATTTTGAGGGTGATACTGATGGTGATGGGGTAATCGACGTTGTTTACACCGAAAGTGGAGACATATTAATTAGTTAAAATATTTATAAAAATGGCATTTAGAAAAATATCAGATTTAAGTTCAAGTTTACAACCATCGGGTAGTGGTATTATTCCAATATCTCAAGATGGTGAGACTTTTGGAACCACATTAGATACAATAAAGGAACAAATAAAGAGTGAGTTAACATCTTCATTTTCCGCAATTGATGATAGTATAAACGATCATACGTCTTCTGTAATTGAATTAAATGTTTTTTCTTCCTCAGCAGAAGAAAGGTTAGGGTCATTAGAGACATTTACAAGTTCATTAGACAATTCGTTTGCCACTGATTTAGAAGTTCAAGAATTTAGAGAATATTTTAATACCTACACATCATCTAATAACAACGTTAATACGGACCAAAACACACATATAAATGAATTAGAACTTGCTACGGGTTCATTATCAAATAGGATAGACACGGAAAAAGGACGGATTGACACAATTTTAAATTTATCAGAAGAAGATAAAGATTCATTCGTGGAAATAGTTGAATTAATCAACAGTGTTGATACTGATAATGATGCGTTTGCGGGTTATGTCGTACAAACAGATGGTAGGTTAAATGCTTTAGAAATTGAAAGTGGTTCGATAAGAAACGATTTTAATCATTTTACATCGTCTTATTTAATTGCATCTGCGTCATTTGATCAAAGAATTATTGATTTAGTTAATCAATTAAATACAACTCCCGAACCAACGTCAACACCGGTACCAACAGTAGAACCTACACCTAACCCGACAAATACACCAGTACCAACAGCAACAGTAGAACCAACACCTAACCCGACAAGTACCCCTAATCCAACGGCAACACCACAACCAACTGCAACACAAAACCCAACTCCCGAACCTACGGCGAGTCAATTACCAACGGCAACCCCTAATCCCACATCAACACCACAACCAACACAAAACCCAACTCCCGAACCTACGTCAACACCACAACTAACACCCACATCAACAAGTGGTGTAAATTTACAAGATATAACTTTAGTTTTCCGAATTAATAATGATGGTGGTGTTGACCCATGGTTAAGTGGAAGTTCAACATATAATGACGTACAAAACCATTTATGTACTTACGGATCTAATAATTTTAATTCAACCACAAGACAAACGACAGGAGATCCTAACAACCCACAAACAGGTGATAGGTTTTATGCAGGTGGATTCCCTATAGAAGGTGCACAAAATATATTATACAAGTACGGAAATGGTACGTCGGTTTCTGATTGGAGATGGATAGAGGTAAGTGATATTGGATATATAACGGTTTCAGGGTTTACATGTAACTCACCAACACCAACAGTAGAACCAACAAGTACTCCAGTACCTACGGCAACAGTAGAACCAACAAACACTCCTGTACCAACGGCAACTGTGGAACCCACACCTAACCCGACAAGCACACCAGTACCAACAGCAACTGTGGAACCAACACAAAACATATTGTTACTTACCCGAATTAATTCTCTACCAAACCCATTATATGATATTTTAACAGGTAATTTCAGTGGGGCCCAACAGTTCATATGTAACAATGATGTAACATCCTCAAGTGGACAAACAAAGCAAACAAATGGAGATCCGACCAACCCACAAAACGGTGATATACTTTATGATGATGGTAGTTTAATAACAAACTCTCAATTCGGATTTTTTTGGAACCAATACAATGATGTTAGTGTCAAATCAACATGGAGATGGATCACAACCGATTCCAACGGTGTGATGACAGTGTCTCAATTTAATTGTCCGACAAGTACTCCTGTACCAACGGCAACAGTAGAACCTACACCAACATCAACTGAGGCACCAGTACCAACGGCAACAGTAGAACCTACACCAACATCAACTGAGGCACCAGTACCAACGGCAACAGTAGAACCTACACCAACATCAACAGACGTTGTATCTCCTAATGCAATCTGTTCGGATCAAAATATCATTGTTCAAGTTAACGATGGACCTATTGGAGAACCCGTAGAACCATTAGTGACTTATTATGGTTCACGAGCGGCAATGATTTATAATAGTGTAACACCCAGTACGTATCAAGTGGGTAATACAGATTATAGTGTCAACTTTACAGTCAATAGTTATAATTTCCAAAATAGGGGGGATGATGTTGATTGTACTACTTCTGCAACAGGTGAAAGTACGATTGGTGTTTGGGATCTTAAAAAAGGTAAAAGCAATCCAAATAATAACGTGATTGGTGTTGACGACCAAGTAACTGCGGGTCAAATGATGTATCCTGCATACTTGACAAACTCTAACCAGGCCACCTTTACTCCAATGTACGGTGAAAATAATCCATTTAGACCATTCGATCTATATTTCACAAATAATGATATTGCGAGTGGTGGTGTTCATGCCAGAACAGAACTTAGAATTAATTCAGTAGACGCAAATGGTAACGATAGAGAAACACAATTAGACCAACTAATTGGGAATTCGGGTATCATAAAATTCAGACAAAATCCAAAATTTAAAACAAACCCGACAACCGCAGATAATCAAGCATGTTGGTACTCTGTCGAGAACTATGCGAGTTATAGGTTTGATAGTAATACATTCTATAAAGTATTACAGTCCGATGGTTCATACACTTACTATTACAGCCCTGGATCACCCGTAGGTAATCCAACACAGTATAACCAAATTCTTACTTCAGAACCTAATATGGGCGGATCAGGATCATGGTACGGACAATCATACAACGGTTCACTACAACGCGCAACGACACCTGATAATGGTACAACAACATATGATGGTGTTAGACCGAGTATAAATGTTGGGACAGTACAATGTAACGGATTTACAGCCACTGTAGGAGATACATTTGACCTTTCACATGACTTCCCAATTTCAATATCGGTTGTGTTAGACACACCTAACCCGACAAGTACACCAGTACCTACGGCACCTGCACAACCCACACCTGTACAACCAACAAGTACACCAGTACCTACGGCAACTGTGGAACCTACACCTAACCCGACAAGCACTCCAGTACCTACGGCAACTGTGGAACCTACACCTAACCCGACAAGTACACCAGTACCAACGGCAACGGTGGAACCAATAAGTACTCCAGTACCTACGGCAACGGTCGACACCGCTAATACAATTTTTGTACACATACCAAACTAATTAAAAATGACAAATCAAAGATTAAAAGAAATAACATCAGAACTTAATAAAACAACATCATCTGAAATTGTTGGTGTTGGTTATGGTTTTAAAGAAGTTAATGGTAGGACAACGGACCAAAGAACAATAGTATTTACTGTAATAAGAAAAAGACCTTTATCAGAAATTCCTGAATCGGAGAGAATACCAAACCAACTAACTTTTGATGGTGAGACTTTTGACACTGACGTTATTGAGGGTTCAATATCACCATTCGGGTATGACTATTGTGTCCCTGATTTCTATCTTTGGCAGGGTCAGCCACCCGCAAATAGAAATACTCACAGACCATTAATGGGTGGTATATCAATTACGAACTATACAAGTCTGAGTAGTTATGTGGGTACATTAGGTTTTATTGCTGTGGATAACGAAACAAACACATTAGTAGGTGTAAGTAATAACCATGTACTTTGTAACGACGCCTTCTTTACATCAGAAAGAAATCAAAGTGGCATTAGAACCAATGTTTTTACACCTAATGGAAATAAAATTACACAACCCAACGAAACGGGTAATTTTGGGATATCAAATAGTGTCGGTATTGTAAAGAAATATCAACCAATTTCACCGATACCATTTAATAATGAAGTTGATTGTGCATTAGTTTCATTCGATCAAGTAGGTGCGGATGGTCAAGTGACTGTAGATCCTTTTGTTTCATGGAACCAATTTGGAATTAGTGGTATGACATCATCACCAAGGTTTGCAACAACACAAGAGTTAGATACTTTATTTCAAAGACCATCTCAAGTTTATTATAGTAGTGGTAGAACTACAGGTCCAAAAGGTCAAGACAACACTAAATTGTTTTGTGTTGCCCACTCAACATCCATTTCAATTGATTATGGTCGACAAGGGACTGACACCACGTGTTATATGAACGACACGTTTGAATTACAAGCAAGTGGTTCAACAACACCACAGGGTGATTGGTGTTACTACCCATCTTCTGGTGGTGATTCTGGTTCTGCAATATTGACAATGATTGAAACTGAATGGGTTATTGTTGGTCTTTTATATGGTGGTAGACAAATACCTAATCCTGAGAACCCTCAGGAAATGTTACCGATCACAACACTTTGTAACAGAATAGATAATATTGTTTCATCCCTAAATATTAGAGCTTGGGACGGAACGTTAAATGGTATAAATTTTGCAAGGAATAATGCTCCTCAAATTTATATCGAGTCTGGCACGTCTTCAGACAAGTATAAGATTATAAATGGAGTTAAACATTGGCAAATGGGAATGGTAAATAATTCAGAGTTTCCACCTGACCCAACCCCACAACCAACTTCATCACCAACATCAATTCCACCAACGGCAACTCCGGTCCCACCGAATCCGACGAGCACACCTAACCCAACCCCACAACCAACCCCATCACCAACATCAATTCCACCTACGGCAACACCATCACCAACATCAATTCCACCAACACCGACACCAACACCCTCACACACATTAAACTTACAAAATGTAAGTTCGTCAACATACGCTCATGATTGTGCAAAAGGTTACATTACTGTCGAAAAGAATGGTACTGAAGTTGCAAGATTAATTAAAACTCAAGGACAAACAACCGCATCATGGAATACATCGTCCATTTCTTTCACTTCGTCTGACAATGTTGTGATGAAGTCATACTCACAAGGTGGTGGTGGTTCAGGATGTGCAACTACCGATACCACAGTTAGGTGTGTTTATGATGGATCCGCCAAAACATCATCATCATTTAACACAGGAACTAATGGACAATCATTTCAAATTCCTGACGGAAATGGGACTGCTTTCGGTTGGTTCTTTGAAGTTGGCGGAATATAAAATTTAAGTATTTATTGATATGGAATTTTTTATAAGAAAAGGATCGACAGACCCAATATTAAAACTACGTTTAGTTGATGATGGGAGAAATGATAAATCATCACTAAATGATTTATTAGAAAATGCGGACATAACATTTGATATGTATGAAACGGAGACATTAACACCCGTTATTTTGGGTGAGAGTTGTTTTTTAACAACAAGAACTAAAAAGTATGATCAAACAACCGAAGAATATTACATCACTTTTAGATTTACTGAAGACCAAACAAATGAATCAGGAAAATTCGAAGGTATTGTTAATATACAGTTTAGAGATACCGATTTATCACCAACAAACAAATTAATTGTACCAATCAAAGAAAAACTCTTTATCAATATAATTTAAAAGTGTCCAAACATTAAGAGAGAAAACGACATTAATTATCTTGATTTTTTAATTATTTTTTAATATATTTGTACCAAAGACTAACTACAGTGTCCATTGATGTTGTAAGATAATGTGTCAACTAATTTAAAACATTTATATTGATGAAGGAGATAATCTCACAGGAGGTAATCGAAGAATTCCTAAACGGATCCGACCCCGAAAAGTATATCGTAGGTATCGAATACGAGTACAAAACAAACACAATTTATAAAATAATACAAGACCCCGAATTGGGTAAAATTATCCGTAAAGATAGTTTAACACCATTTCTTTGGGTTAGTGATATTAGTGATCTAAACTTCTACGGGAGAGATAAGTCTCGACAACGTAGTAAGATGATAGAGTATGGAATTAAAATTGAAAAATTAGACGATAAGGGAAATCAACGCCTAATTGAGGGTTATAATTACTTAGTAAAAAGTAGTAAGGGTTATGGATCTTTGTTAGATTTTTTTAGACAAGGTGGAATTAATCCGTGGGATGAGGATGTTAGACATAAGTTCATACTATTAAACCCTAAAGAACAATTTTTAATTCAAAAAGAAAAAAGACTTTTTAAAGGTTTAGACGAATACTCCGATGTTCATCGATTAGTTTTCGATATTGAAACCACGGGTCTTGATCCTGAGGTTGATAGAATCATTCTTATTGGGATGAAGGATAACCGTGATTTTGTAAGTATTATTGATGCGTTTGGTGACGATGGTGAAAAGAGGTGTATTATTGAATTCTTCAAACATGTTAGAGAATTAAAACCAACAACAATTGCGGGTTATAACTCGGCGTTTTTTGATTTTCCATTTATACTAAAGAGATGTGAAATTTTAGGAATTGATCCAAAGGAACATACTCAGATATTCCACAGACAAGGTATTAAGGAACGTGAGGGGATGTTGAAATTGGCTAACGAAGTCGAATACTATACTCAACACATTATATGGGGTATGAATATTCTTGATATTGCACATTCAGTTAGAAGAGCACAAGCCATAAATTCAGATATCAAATCATGGGGTTTGAAATACATAACAAAATATCTTGGTGCGGAAAAAGAAAATCGTGTGTATGTTGAGGGGTCACAGATTTCCAACATATATCTCGATAACGAAAGTTTTTACGTAAACCCTAAAACGGGTAAGTATAAGAAAATTGGAGATCCGGGTACTGAAGACCTACTTACAAGATTTCCCAATGTATATGAAGTATGGACAGGTAGAAAAATTGTTGAACAGTATCTTGACGATGATTTATACGAGACAATGGTTGTTGATGACTCATTTAGTCAATCAACATTTCTACTATCTAAAGTGGTACCTGCAACATATGAAAGAGTTTCAACGATGGGGACCGCCACGTTATGGAAGTTAATAATGTTAGCATGGTCATATAAACATGATTTATCAATACCTAAGAAAGACGAACGTAGACCAATTACGGGTGGATTATCAAGATTATTAAACGTAGGTTACGAGACTGATGTTGTTAAATTTGATTACTCTTCACTTTATCCATCGATTCAATTAGTTTACGATGTTTTTCCTGACTGTGACGTAATGGGAGTACAAAAATCCATGTTAAAGTATTTCCGAGATGTTCGTATTAACTATAAATTATTGGCCGCCGAACATTCTAAATCAGACCCCGAATTATCACAAAAATATGATAGGAAACAACTACCGATAAAAATATTCATTAATGCGTATTTTGGTTCCTTATCGGCACCTCACGTTTTCCCATGGGGTGATATGGATATGGGTGAAACTATTACGTGTGTTGGGAGACAAAGTCTAAGGATGATGATTATGTTTTTCCAAAGTAGAGGGTATAAACCATTAGTGATGGATACTGATGGTGTAAACTTTTCAGCACCACCCGACATGAAAACTCGGAAATACATAGGTAAAGGACTGAATGATCTTGTTATTAAAGATAAGGAGTATGAAGGTCTTGAAGCCGATACCGCAGAATTTAATGATATTTTCATGAGGAATGAGATGGGACTTGACATTGATTATGTTTGTCCCGCAACAATTAATATTGCACGAAAAAATTACGTATTGAAAAAACCGAATGGCGGTGTAAAGTTGACGGGTAATACAATTAAATCAAAGAACCTTTCTGGTTATATTGTTGATTTTCTTGACCACGGGTTAAAGTTACTACTTGACGGTAAAGGACACGAATTTATTGAGTATTATTACTCTTATATTGAGACAATATATAATCAAGATATACCATTAGCTAAAATTGCTAATAAGTCGAGGGTAAAACAGAGTATTGATGATTATAAAAAACACATACAAAAAAGAACAAAAAGTGGTTCTCTGATGTCTCGTAAGGCACATATGGAATTAATTATGGCAAATGATTATCCTGCGGGTCTTGGGGAGACTATTTTTTATGTAAACAATGGTACTGCAAAATCACATGGTGATGTTTCAAAAAAACCCAAAACAGACGAGGTTAAAATTAATTGTTACATGATTACGGAAAAGGAAATGTCTGATAATCCTGAAATGAAAGGTGAATACAATATTGCTCGTTATATTAATACATTCAATAAAAGAATTGAACCTCTAATGGTTGTATTTAATCCTGAGATTCGTGACGACATCTTAGTTGATGACCCTAAAAAAAGACAGTATTTTACACCAACACAATGTAAATTGGACTCGGGTAACCCTATGAAGGTTGGTAGTCAAGATGAGTATAATGATGTTATGACACTATCAGAAACCGAAATTAAATTTTGGAATAAAATAAAAAGAGACCCTTTCTTTTTATATTTAGAAGACAGTATAAAACATGTTGACCAACATTGGGTTAAAACAAACAGGGAACTTTTGGATTTTCCAATTTAAGAAATGAAGGGTCGGGGGTATTAATTATTTAATTAAGCCTGAATTATTGACATATCCCCGACCTATTTTATATTGCCGTAAATGGTGACGGGAATGGTCTGTATTTTAATGATTTATTTAAGTTCTCAGCTTCATTACCTTTTCTCTCCAACATCTTATCAGGTCTTAACCTCTCTAATCTCTGTGTTAATTCTTCGATTAATTTTAATTTTTCATCCTTACCTTCAGTTAAAAGTGAATTATAATCTAATTTAACTTCACTATCGGGAACTCTTAAATCACCAGAGAATTTAGAATATACTCTACCTAACCCTTCTTTTGAATATGCAATTAAATATTTACGAACCCAATTTTGTGCGGGTCTGTTTAAGGTTTCCCATGTAAGTTCTTCAGTTTCAATGTCGGATGGTAGTTTTACAACGTCTTTATTTTTATCTAAACAATCATCTCTGTCGTGAGTATCGTAATACCAATACCAAACATAATAGTTGTGTTGTTGTACAGAACCAAAGTCAAATCTACCACCTGGTGTGTTATGTAAGTGTACATATTTCTTTCCTTCAGGACCAGCAGTTATTCGATAAGTTAATTCCCCACCAATCAAACGGTTTTTTAAACCTCTATCTTGCATTCTTGCCAATAGATCATAAGCCGGCATCATAAAGTATGAACCTGAGGTTCCCATCTGAGCAAAACCACCCACACCACCAGAACCAACACCACCGAGACCACCAAAACCACCTAAGAAGGGGTCAACGATAGAATCCGTCAATTCCGCCCTTGTAAACCACAGTAGTTCGTTTATTTCTCTACCCGCGGGAATTTCATATACTTGTTGGTTTGCCACCAATTGTATTTTATCTTGTTTTAAGATTGAGTCACCACCAGTTTGTAACCCCACTATTTTAGAATATGCGTGAGAATACTGAGTTTCATAATCAACAGATCTTGTAGTGAATGCTCTCGTTAATGATTGTGTGTCCACATTTAATCCCGCCAATGATGACCATTGTGATTCGATTAACCAATCACTTACATACTGCTCATATTCATCAAGCGCTAATTCAAGAAAAGTATCCATTTGTTCTTCAGTCAATTCTATAGACCTAATTGGCATACCTAAAAGATGAAAAACCTGTGAATATAACTTCTCTTTATTTGTTGGTGTTATAATTGTACTTGCCATAACTTGATTTATTAATATAAATAGTTTATATTACGAATAACTACACGATTATTATGGTAAGTGAAGAACAATTAGAGAAAATAAGAGAAAAACATAGAAGAATTAATAAATTAAACCGTAAAAAAGTTGATGTGTGGAGATACATTCATTCTATTCAACCACTAAAAACTAAATTAAGTCATTCAATTTCAAAAATGGTTTGGGGTATTTGGAAGACTCAGGGTTTACCAAGATTTGGAAAGGTGATGACACCGAGTGGTAATTTATCGGCTATTGGGGTATACGATTTTAATCCTAAGACTGATGAATATGACCACCGTTCAGGTGTTAATTTTACCAACACAAATTACACACATCATAAATTTTTAGAAAAATTCCTAAAGGATAAGTATGGTTATATTTTACCATATAAAAGAACCGACGACGGGTTCGATCATGAAAGTCTTGTTGAAACGGTAGATCAATTTTGTGAGTATCTGTACGAACACAGATTCGAAATATTCGATGATGGTAAAATTAAAGACACTTTAGATGAAATAAAGACTCAGTGTGTTAGTGCAGGAAATAGATCACAAAAACTAATTTCTGAAAATCACAAATTAATTTGGACTGAGTCAATTTCTTATGTGGATGATGATATTATGTCAGGTGGTAGTGATCAGGATTTTAAGGGTATTGACGGAGTTATAAAATTCGAAGATAAAGAAGAAACTAATCAAGTTAAATCATCTGGTGGTTGGGTGATCACACCTGAAGGTAATTATAAAATAAAGGTAACAACATCATTAAAACAATACGAAGATATTGATTACATGTCATTCACTTATCGTGAAGATATTATTGTATTTAAAATTGATATTAACCTAATAGAGAAAGTGTATAGTGATAACGTGTACCTTGTTTTTGATTCGTCCCTATTGTTTTTTACCAATAGACTTGACTAATTCGGATCCGAACGTTTCGGAATATTCACCATCACCCATCACTTCATCAATTACATTCTTCTTTTTTTGTAAAATATTATAGATGGTCATTTCTATAGTGTTTTCAAAAATAGGGTAATATACCAATACACTATTTTTCTGACCAAATCTATATGCCCTATCTTCCGCTTGTGAGTGATCTGCGGGAACAAAAGACAAATCGTTCATTATAACGACATCTGCCGCAGTTAGAGTAATACCAACACCAGCCGCTTTAATATTACCTATAAAGATCTTAACTTTATCATCATTTTGAAATCTGTCAACAGACATTTGTCTAACATCTTTTGACATTCGTCCGTCAAGTACCACACACTTTTTCTTGTATTTTTCTTTTAACATATCTAAAGACACCGTAAAATTTGTAAATACAATAACTTTGCGATCTTGTTCTAAAACCCTATCAATAAGTTCACATGTATGTTCCACTTTATCGATAGCAATTAGTTGACGTAACCTCATTAAACGGTTAAGGGTTACGGTTATACTCTCTTTAGTTTTTTGTTCTTCTGTGATCCTTAAAAACTCCGTTAATTCATCATCGTAAAAAGAACTCTTCATTTCTAACCATATTGGTGATATGATTTTTTCAGGTAGGTCAAGTACGTCCGTTTTTAATCTTCTTAGTACTACCGCCTTTGTTTGATCTCTTAGTTCACTGAGATTGCTGGCACCACTTGTATTCCATATTTTTCTTCCTCCGACCCTAAATTGGTATCCCTTACAATATCTAAGGACATAAGTTTTCCAATTCAATGTTAGTGGTGATTTTACAATCTTAAGTAAATTATAAAAATTTATGGGTCTTGAAGTCATTGGTGTACCTGTCAATAACCACACTTTAGGTATCTTATTTAAAATATCATTTAAAAGTTTAGTTCTTTGTGCTTGAGAATTAGATATATAATGTGCTTCGTCAACAATTGCCAAATCGAACCCCTCATTTACTATTGTTTTAAAATCTTCATTATTCTCTGTTGTATGGAAGTTTTTTAAGATGTCATAATTTATGATGTAATATTTAAACGTTGATCCCCATTTCCTACCTTCAACAATAATTGTTTTTTCATCTGTATATTCTTCAATTTCTCTCTTCCAATTGATTTTTAAAGATGCGGGACACACTATTAATACCTTTTTAACGTCACTTTCAATGGATGCAATGACTGTACTTGTTGTCTTCCCTAAACCCATATCATCCGCCAAAATAAAATGACTATTCGCAAGTAACTTCTCAATTGCGACTTTTTGGTGTTCCATAGGTGGTCTATGACTATAAGGTGAGTAATCAATTTCCCTGTCTAAAGTCTTCTCTTCCTGAATTACAGCCGCTTTAGGTAACCACATTGACATAAATGGTAAATCTTTATTGATATTACCCCAAATGTTAAATGCCATATCACTTTCACAAAGTAATTTCTCAACCCACACGTATTTTACGGGTTCAGTCAATAACCTATCATCCATTAATTTTTGTCCAAAATGTTCGGATATTTCAATATATTTTCGAGCAACTTTAGGGACTGTTTGCCAATGTTTTAACACATAATCGGATTGTGGACGAGTTAATGTATGGTTTTTAGCCGTTTCAAATTTTTTCTTCCACGATAATATTTGATTATTATAACCCGTATACCCCGTTACAATTTCCCTCGCCTCTATTTCTGGTATTCGTCTTTCCATATATTAAATTAAATATAACGAAATCAAATGACATTTTAAACTATTTATCTATATGAATAAAAAGGTACCAATTACAAGATTAAGTAAATTCTTTTCAAATGAAGATTTTGATTTGAATGTTCAGATAGGTGAGGAATACCTTCATGGTGACCTTAATATGAAATTAATACTTTACCGTGTTGACAGTGATAGTACTGATACCGATGCCGTTTATGCCGAAGTTGGTAAAGATCAAATCAAATTTTATCCACCCGTTGAATTTAACGCATTGGTAAGGGTTGAATCTCCAAAAAACAATAACTATAAGAATGGTATGGTTAGGTATAATGAACCCGGAAATCTAATACTTTCTGTTTATTTAAAACAATTAAAAGATTTAGGTATTGACTTAAAGTATGGTGATTTTATTGGTTATCCCGAAACTGAGGAAAAAGTTAGGTATTATACCGTAAGTAATGACGGAAAAGTAACGTCTGACAATAAACATAATATGTTTGGTTTTAAACCATACTATAGAACCATAACATGTGTTCCAGCACAAGAAGTAGAATTTAGAGGTGTATAATGGCAAGACCAAAGAAAAAAAACGACATAAGTGTTTATCATGGAAATGAACTCGTTGAGAGAAGACAAGAACTCTTAGATAAAATAACTAAGGGCGACTCGTTCTTACCTGACTCTGTTTTACATGATGATTTAGATTTAGGTATGTTAGACTTTGTGAAAAACAATTTCAAAACCGTTTCAGGTGGTGAAGAAATTCCTGTTATACCAAAAATTTTAACACTACAAAGATGGGGTGAGTTTACAAATACATGGGATATATCAGATTTAGATGGTAACATAAAACTTCCATTTATTAGTGTTGTTAGAAGACCTGACGTACAACCCGGTACTAACCCAAGTTTACAAAGAACAATACCTGATAGACAACAATTTCACTACGCTTCGGTACCCACATGGAATGGTACTCAAATGGGTGCTGACATATACCGTATCCCACAACCAGTTGCTGTTGATATAACATATGAAGTGACAATTCTATGTACTCGTTTTAGAGATTTAAATAAATTTAATCAAATTGTTTTACAGAAATTTTCTTCTCGTCAAGCATACACAACAGTAAAAGGACATTATGTTCCGATTGTTTTAGACTCTATTGAAGATAACACACCTGTGGATATTGAATCACGTAGATTTTATTTACAAAATTATAAATTCACATTACTTGGTTTTTTAATTGACGAAGAAGAGTTTGATATAAAACCAGCTGTAAGTAGACTTTTCCTTATGAATGAATTTATAAATTCTAACAATTATGAGAAAAAGTTTATGACTAAAAATGTTGAGATCACAATTGCAAAATACACATCAAATGGTACCGATACCGTTTTTAGTGTTGGTGAATCAATAGGTATTCTTTTTACTGTGGAAATTAATGGTATAGTTCAAACACGAGATGTTGATTTTTTCCATGTTGGATACACGTCTAAAATTTCATTTAGTTCCCCACCTCGAGAGAATTCTCAAATAAGTATAAAATATTACAAGGGAAAATCAAACGTATATATTGATAGTTCGGGTAACCCAAGACAAGTATCAACAGAAACTTTTACCTATGATGGTACTTCTTTAGAATTTACAACACTAAACACTATTGACAGTGTGGTTAGTTTTGATTTAAATGGACTTACACAACAAGAAGGTGAGTCTTTCGAAGTGTCGGGGAGAACTAATTTAAGATTGTTAGGTACCCCTCGAGTTGGTACTATAATAGGTGTTACTTACCTACACTAACTATTCCCCATATAAGTTATCCTTCTTACTATTACAGTGTTGATTTATCCATTTTTCAACAACTCTATACATTTTTAAACCATTATCATCACAGTACTTTTTCAACTTAATGTGGTGTTCTTGACTTATTTTAATGTTTTTACTGTTTCTATCACCCATAAAGATAAATATAGATAAAAAAAGATCTTTAAATATACCAAAATAAAAAACTAAGTAACTCTTTGCTAAAAACAAAGATATTTATAATAAGACAATAAAATTTTTAACTAAAGTAATCAATGGCAAATTCAAACAGAGTATTCGTTTCTCCGGGTGTATATACATCAGAAAAGGATTTAACGTTCGTAGCTCAAAGTGTGGGAGTAACCACCTTAGGATTGGCAGGTGAGACTATACAAGGTCCCGCATTCGAACCAATACTAATAAGAAATTTCGACGAATTCAAAACGTATTTCGGACCGACATCACCAACTAAATTTTCAGATGGAAACCCAAAATATGAATTAGGGTATGTTGCTAAAGCATATTTACAAGAGTCAAATCAATTATTCATAACAAGAGTATTAGGGTTAACAGGATTTAAACCTGGTAAAACTTTTGCAATAAAGACTTTGGGTGGTATTACTGTTGATACAGGTACCTTAACAAACTCAATAACTGAGACACTTTCGGGTGAAACTAACAGTATTGCAACAACATCATTCCTAAATGACTTAAACGGTAAACTTGCAACAGACGGGAATACAGTTCAACAATTTATTGAGAACTTATCCGTTAGTGATGGTAAATGGTTTACTATAGGTCACGTAGACCCTACAAACACAGTAAGTTTATTATCAACAGATGAGGTTTCAGGACCTATCGGTAGTAATTCAACAACTAATTGGTATAATACGTTTTTTAAAGAAAACGGATTAAATGTAATCGACGGAGTTTATTCTTATCTATTCGTTTATAGTGGTGCCGACACAGGTTGGACAATAACACAATTTGAGTATTCTGCAGAATCTAACGATTATGATGGAATTGTGGCAGTCACATTTAGATCAAGAGGATCGTATGTTGGACAAACACTTAATTTAGAAGTTACAGGAAACACTCTTACAACTTCAAGTACTGAGGTTGTCTCAAACCCATTAGGTGAGTTCGTAATGAATGTAACAGGTGCAACGAGTGGTGTTAAAACATACACGTTAAGTTTAGACCAAACATCTAATAAGTACGTAACTAAGGTTTTAGGAACTACAGTTTTTGGTAAAGACAAAACAGACGTACCAGTTTATGTACACGAAGTTTACTCCAAAACATTAAAAACCTTACATGAAAAAGGTTTAGTAAGAGGTTTAGAGGTTGATACTTTAGTATATCACGATAATGATGATGACTTTGTTCGTCAATGGGAAACACCAGCATCACCTGTTGTAGTTTCTGAAGTACGAGGTGGTATTGTGAATGATTTATTTAATTTCATTAGTATTTCTGACGGTAACGCGGCAAACACACAAATTAAAATTACATTCCAAAATATTGATCTTGAAACAGGTGATTTTGATATTATTATAAGAGATTTTAATGACACTGACGATAATTTAAATGTTCTTGAGAAATTTACACGATGTAACATGAACCCAGATTTACCGGGATATGTGGCAAGAAAAATCGGGACTTCCGATGGTGAGTATGAGTTAAGATCTAAATTTGTTATGTTGAACCTATCGGTTAACGCACCTATAGATGCAATTCCTGCAGGATTTAAAGGTTATACCTCACAACCATTTGGGAATACAATTCAAGGTAACTCACTTTATAAAACAGAATATCACCTTGCTGGTGATGTGACGGGTTATACTTCAAATGGTGAAGCACAAATTACCAATGGTGATAAGATTAGAAAAGTATCTCTTGGTATTTCTTCACAAGTTGGTTTTGATAGTGACTTATTAAAGTTTAAAGGAACTGATTCAGCATCAAAGACTTTTGGTTTCCACATGTCAAAAAATGCTAAGACAATCACAGGTGATACAACTTACCAAACAACATCATATGATTTAGAAGGTACTAATAAAGGTTTATTGGAAACCAAACAATATAGAAAATTCACAATGGCAGTTGCCGGTGGTTTTGATGGTTGGGACATTTATAGAGGTACAAGAACTAACGGAGATGGTTACATCTACGGTAAAAATACGTATGTAAGTGGTAACACAAATAATGGTGGTGTGTTTAGTACATCAGTTGGAAACTCTGATTATTATGCATATTTACAAGCTATTAACACTTTCTCTAATCCTGAATCTGTTGACATCAACATTTTTGCAACACCAGGTATTGATTTTGTAAATCACAGTTCTTTAGTTAACAACACAATAGAGATGATTGAGGGTGATAGAGCGGATTCACTATATATTATTAATCCACCGAATACGGATACTGTTGATGAAATAATTGATCAATTAGATACTGTTGAGTTAGATACTAACTATTCAGCTACGTATTGGCCTTGGATACAAGTTCGTGATACGGACAATGCAACACAACTATACATACCACCAACAGGTGAAGTAGTTAAAAACATTGCATTGACTGATAACGTATCTTATCCATGGTTCGCAGTTGCGGGTTACTCAAGAGGTTTAGTAAATGCAATTAAAGCGAAAAAGAAACTTACTTTGGAAAATAGAGACGATCTATACAAAGCAAGAATTAATCCAATTGCAACTTTCTCAGATACGGGTACTATAATTTGGGGTAACAAAACTTTACAAGTTAGAGAATCCGCACTTGATAGAATTAATGTAAGAAGACTATTGTTAAGAGCGAGAAAATTAATTTCAGCAGTTGCAGTTAGACTATTATTTGAACAAAATGATGAACAAGTTAGAAATGAATTTTTAAGACTTGTTAATCCTATTTTGGAATCAATTAAGAAAGAAAGAGGACTTTATGAGTTCCGAGTGGTTGTATCAAATGATCCTGAAGATATTGATGCAAATACACTTAGAGGTAAGATTTATATCAAACCAACAAGATCACTTGAATTTATAGATGTTGAATTCTTAATAACTCCAACAGGAGCATCATTCGAGAATATATAATAAAAAAAAGAAGGGGAGGTACATTTGTACTTCCCCCTCAAAGTAAAAATTGAGATGACACCCAGTATAATACCAGTAATAAGCAAGTAATAATTGAATATTAAATAAAAATTATATATATTATATAATTAACTTATTAAATCTTTATAGTTTGCTACCAGTATTACTGGGTAAATAAAAAATAAGGAAAAAAAATGACAATGTCAACCTTATTGAAAATAAATTTTAAAATATTTCACTAAGAGATATATTTATAATAAAGAATAACTAAGATAACAAATATAAAGACATGGCAGATTTATTAATGAAAATGCCGGTTCCTTACGAACCGAAAAGAGTTAACCGATTTATCGTTAGATTTCCATCATCATTGGGAATCAATGAATGGTATGTAACATCGGCAGCAAGACCGAGTGCTAAAATTAACTCGGTGGAGATTCCATTTTTAAATACCTCAACATATGTTGCTGGTAGATTTACTTGGGACACCCTAAGAGTTAAATTTAAAGATCCAATTGGACCCTCAGCATCACAAGCATTGATGGAGTGGTTTAGATTACACGCAGAATCAGTTACAGGTAGAATGGGTTATGCTGCTGGATATAAAAAAGATATTGAATTAGAAATGTTAGACCCAACTGGTGTTGTGGTTGAAAAATGGATTCTACAAGGTACATTCTTACAAGATTTGAACTTTGGTGAGTTAGATTACAACAATGACGCACTTGCGACTATTGATTGTACACTGAGAATGGATAGATGTATCCAAGTATACTAATAGAATAATCTGTCAAATATATTTAAAGGGGGACTCGTGTCCCCTTTTTTTTGTTTAAAACTTTACTTTAGTCTATTTATTCGTTAAATTAAACAATATGGAAAATAATAGAGAATATGTAATAGACCCCAACATAAGTTATGATGTTGTTGAACTACCGAGCCGGGGGATTATGTACCCTAATCGGATAAAATCAGTAAAGGTTGCATACTTAACAGCCGCTGATGAAAATATTTTATCATCACCAAATTTAATTGCATCTGGTGAAGTAATTAATGAATTACTTAAGAGAAAAGTTCTTACTCGAGAACTTAAAGTTGAGGATATGGTTCAAGAGGATAGACAAGCAATTCTTATTTTCCTAAGAAACACCGCATTTGGTCCTGAAATTGGACTTAGGTTGACAGACCCGAAAACAGATGAAGAATTCGAGACCAAAGTTGATCTTTCTGAATTAACATACAAAGAATTTAATTTGATTGAAGACGAAAACGGTGAATACCCATATTATTTAGAAAAATCTAAAGTTGATATTACATTTAACTTTTTAACCCCAAAAGATGAAAACGAGTTGGCTATGATAACTCAAAGTTGGAATGGGGTTGGAACTGCACCGATAGTAACTAAAAGATTAGAGAAACTAATAAAATCAGTAAAAGGTAATAAAGACCCAATGAATATTAGGAACTTTATTGAAACAATGCCGATATCAGATTCTCAAAATTTTAGAAAATATGTGAAAGACAATAAACCTGGGGTGGATTTATCCCGAACAATTTACGCCCCATCAGGAGAAGAAGTTACGTTTAACGTAGACTTCGGGGTGGAGTTTTTTCGTCCTTTCTACGGATTATAGGAATAATAGGCTTACTGAGATTTCATTCTTAGTAAAAAAAGGATTCCAACACTCTGATATACTTAACATGCCAATCTTTGAGCGCAAGTACTATATAGATAAAATTATAGAACTTGAAAACCCTGAATCCTAATATTTATTATTATGGACAAAAGTAGAATCGAAAAAAGATTAAACGATTGGAAGGCTAAGAATCCTGGATACACCCAAGATCAACTTCAAAAGGAGAGTATTAGGGTTACAGCTGAAGAATCTAAAAAAAACACAGGTGGTTCGGGTGATGGTAATGGATCGACAAGTTTTATTGCGGACATCATCAAAGCGTCCGCAAGCAACGATCAGTATGCAAGTGCCAGTAGTAATATGGACATTTCGGAGTTCAGTAAATTATATACTCAGGCAAAAAAAGAGGGTGACAATCCCGTATCACAATTCTTTTCAGGTTTACGAGAGGTTGGTAAAGACCAAGCGGTAACATACGCAGAAGAACAAGTCTACATGTTAAGACAGATGAACAAGGAAATGGGTTTATCTGGTCAATTTTCGAAGGATTTTAGAGATAATTTAAATGACACAATACCGGGATTAACACAATTGGGTCTTGGTGTTAGTGATGTTGTTGAGGCAACCAAACAAATGGTTAATGACTCAGGTAAGTTTGCTTTCATATCTTCAGAAAGTCAAGTAAAAGCAGCAGGAATTGCAACTGCATTTGGAATGTCAATGAGAGAACTCGCGGGTTCGTATAAGTCATTTGAAGATGTTGGTATTGGTGCTGTTGGAGCTGCCGACGCAATTGGTGAAGCTGGTAAAGAATCATTAGAACTTGGATTACAATCTCAAACCACGATAAAAGGATTACAGGATAACATTGATAAATTAAATCAATTTGGTTTTCAAAAAGGTGTAAAGGGGTTAGAAGAAATGATAAGAAAGTCTACAGAGTTTAGAATGAATGTTGACTCTGTATTTCAGGTTGCTGATAAAGTATTTTCACCTGAGGGTGCACTTGAAATGGCCGCTAACCTACAAGTGGTTGGTGGTGCTATGGGTGCATTAAATAACCCTCTCGAAATGATGTATATGGCGACCAACAATGTTGAAGGTTTACAAGACGCAATAATTAAATCGACAGAAAGTCTCGCCACATTTAATTCAGAAACAGGAAGGTTTGAAGTAGTTGGGGCTAATTTAAGGAAGGCTAAAGATATGGCGGATGCTACGGGGATATCGTTAAGTGAGTTAACCAAAGGAGCAATCGCGGGTAATGAAAGAATGCAGGCCCTGAATGATATGTCAGGTATTGATGTTCCTGAAGAAACGAAAAGGTTTATTACTAATATATCCCAAATGAAAGATGGTGAAATGACACTTCAAATTCAAGATAAGGAATTACAGAAAAAGTTCGGTAAAGAAATTAAACTTTCTGATATGAACGATACTATAGCATCTGAATTAATGAAATATCAAGATGAGTTCAAAAAAATGACATCTGAGGATATTGTTAGAGAACAGGCAAATGCGGTTCAAAATATAATGAAGGATGTTAATTTCATTTTGGCAACTATGAGGATCCAAGGTGCTAAGGCGGGTGATAAAACTGTTGAAGCATTATTTGGTATGGATTCAAAAGACTTAGGTACCTTTATTAGTGAACAATCGGACAAAGGAAGTGATTGGGTTGCCACATATCTTGAGCAGGGTATGAGTGCAATAACTGAGGTTATAAGCAAAGACAAGGAAAATACACAAAAAATTCAAAAGGAACTTAATAAACAAAACGAACCGTCAACCACAACACAACAAACTCAGACTGTAGTACACAAACATGAGACAAGTAGTGCATTAGGTGCTTACCAACGAGAAGTGATGAAGAACCCAAATTATTGGAAAGACTTGATGACTACCGATCCAAGAAGTTTCACACCAACAAATTAAACATATTTTACTTTTGAATCTATTTATCTAATAAAATAAGATATGCCAAGTTACTTAGATTTTAATTCAACTAAGGTCTTCAGAGATTCAATACTTGCAAGGACTCTTCAACAACCTAACGGACCACAAACATTCAATAGTGGTGCCTATTCTGTTGAAAATTTAAGAGACCAAGCGAATGTGGACCCTGGTGATGTTGAAACCAACTTACAAACCTATTTAGCGGTTCCCGAAAACTTAAATACTTTTGGTGCTGACGCATTTACAACTGTAAGTGATTTAAGAAATTTAGTACGTCTTGACGATTTAGGTTTATATCCTTATTATACGGCTGGTAATTACAATAATTTAATTAGTATAATGACTACGAATGATTATGAATCGGAGTCAAAACTGATGCAGTTTGCCGCATTTAATATTAAATCTAATAAACAAGGACCTGTTCTTGCAAGAATCACTCAAAATTTAGTTGCTGCAACATATGGTAGAGTTAGACTTATTGATGCATTAGAAGGTAATACCGCAACCGCAGTTAATTTAATTACGGGTAGAGAAGATTTAATAGAAAAAAATTATAAAATAACAGTTGCTAAAACACTTGCGGGGAAGGCGATTGATTTCTTACAAACAGTTGCAGGTGTAGAGTTTCCATGGAGTGAAATACCGGGTGACTATTTAACAAACCCAAGAAACCCAATAGTAAACAGACCCGAAGCTCAAACACAAGCGGGAGCAATAATACAGGACATTACAGGTGCTTTAGGTTCGTTGTTAGGTATACAAAGAAGACCAAAACCAAGTAGAAAACCATCAGATTTGATGATTGAGTATATGGGTGGAGGTCAAAAAGCGGTATTATTTGATAATTTAAGATTCTCAACATACGCACCTAACTATACAAAAACCGCAAGGTCACAACAATCATCAAAGTTATTTAATTTTCCAAATCAAATTGGGGATGCAATTAATGATGTTTTAGGTACGGGAGCACCGGCGGGTGTTGCATATATTGGTGATGATAGAGGTGAAGATGTTAATTATGCAATGAATGACTTTAATGAAAATGTCATCAGAAGTAGTTACTACCTAAGTCTTTTATTTGATCCCGTACAGACGGAATTGTTTGAATTTAAGAGAAATATCAGTGAAGGTGGTCAAATAAGTGGTAAACTAACTTGGTATAGTAAAAATTCAAAAAATAAACTTGGTGTTAATAATGCTGAGTTTAACAGTGAAAGGTCTCAATTTGAAGAGAGTCTCTCAAATTCATATTCATTTAGAAGTGATTCAATATTAGATAAGACACAACAACTTCTTGACTCAATGCCATCTGACGGTGGTGCGGCAAGAGGTCATGTTGGAAATGCGATCGATCAAACAAGTAGAATATTTAGAGAAGGTAACACTTTAATGTCAAGAGGATCTGCGATTAAATACGTGGATAAATTTAGTGGTGATGAAGGTGGAGTTGAATACTGTAGAGTATGGACTAAAGATAGGTCATATATGAATATGTCAGACACCATGAAAAGAACTGGAAACATTAGAAAGTTTGATTCAAGTGTGATGTCAACACCGTGGAATTTAAATATTGCACCAATGTCCAACGGACAAAATGGCGACCCTGACACGGCATTTGCGTCGTCAACAAACATAGTTAAGGCTGGTGATAGTTACGTCGCTAAAAAATATATGTTTTCTATCGAGAATTTAGCGTGGAAAACTTCAAACATGCCAGGTTTTATGGTAAGTGATCTTCCGTATTGTGAAAGAGGTCCAAACGGTGGTAGAGTTATGTGGTTTCCACCATACGATCTAAAAGTTAATGAACAAAATAGTGCAAGGTGGGAAGAAAATAGTTTTTTAGGTAGACCCGAACCGATATACACATATCAAAACACTTCAAGGTCAGGTCAGATACAGTTTAAAATTGTTGTCGATCACCCAAGTATACTTAATTTATTAGTACAGAAACACTTTAAAGGAATGTCAAACGAAGAATCTGATAACTACATTAACGCGTTTTTTGCGGGATGTGAGGAATTGGATTTTTATGAATTAATAAGAACTTATACGACATTAACGAAAGACGATGCTGATAATATTAAAAAATATTTAGAAGATGGGGGTACACCTGAAGAAATTCTGAAATATAAAGTTATAAGTGAAGATGCTGAGATTGTAGAGTTTGACCCACAAGAGGTGGAAGGAAAGAAAGAAAAATTTGAAGTCAACCTATATTTCCCAAACGATTATCCTCAAAAATCAGGTTCGAAGGATGTTAACACACAAGTCCCATATAGTGATATTAAAACATCATATTCACAGAGTGAGTATGAGGGTTATTTAGATAGTGGATTAACAACATTATTCAGCGGATCTAATACTGCGGCTAAGAAAAATGATAAAAATGTTGTTTTTGGTAGTGAAACCGTTACAGGGACACCTGACGAAATTAACCATGTAAAAAGTAAATTAACAGACGCCTTTGTAAAATTAGATACAAATTTTGGTAATTACACAAGTAAATTAACTGAAATTCAGAAGAAGATAGAAAATAAAGAACTTGAGTACGTCGCTGTTGGGTTACAATCAAGTACCTCATCAGTAGCTGACGATCAATATAACGTTTATCTTTCTATGAGACGTGCACACTCAGTTGTACAAGATATTATAAAACAAATTGAAAAACCTGGAAATAATACTACGGTTAAATGGCCAACGTCTGTTAGTTCGGGTAATGGGTCTAAACCTTTTGGCCCTATCTTATATAAATTTTCTGAGTTAGGTTATGAGGGTCTTGAGGGTGAATTTGTTATAAATGGTGAAAGTTTTGGGGAGAATGTTGATGATGCTACATTAGGTGGTCTAAATCAATCAATAATGAACTCGGGTGGGTCTCAAAATATAGATTGTCACAATAAAAATATAATGAGTTCTTCTGCATTGAAAAAGTCGGCACCAATAACATTTTACTGTAGATATACTGGTGTTGTTATAGAAACTAAAGAGAAAAACACATTAACAGAACCACCTAACGATCCTGATCAGGTACCAAAGTTTAAATTAGAACCTGACGGGACTGTAAAACAACCGGCAGTTAAAAAACCTCCGATTGATATGATGAAAAAAATCATCATGAAAACACTTTCGGAATGTTATTATTTTAAAGTTTTAGAGGAAGATTCACCAAATACATTCAAAAGTCTAACAGAAAAGTTAAAATACTTTCACCCCGCATTCCATTCGACAACACCCGAAGGGTTAAACAGTAGGTTGAATTTCTTATTACAATGTGTAAGACCTGGTGACACTATTCCTGTAAAAGGATTGGCAAGTGACCTTGACGTAAGGGCGAGGAATACAAGTTTTGGTCCACCACCAATATGTGTTGTAAGAATTGGGGACTTTTATCATTCGAAAATTGCAATTAGAGATATAAACATATCATATGATGATTCTCCGTGGGATTTAAACCCCGAAGGAATTGGTGTACAACCAATGATTGCAAGTGTTACACTACAAGTTAATTTTATCGGTGGTCAAGGATTGGAAAAACCGGTTGAAAGGTTACAAAACGCATTATCATCCAATTTCTTTGCAAATACTGAGATGTATGATCCAAGATCTGTCTCAACGAATTCTACAATAGATGGTCAAGACGCCAAAGAGTTCACAAAAGAATTTTTAAATGATTTACAGAGAGCAAATCAAATCAATGATACACCTATAGGTGATAATAGTGATTCGGTACCTGAAATAAAGGAAGGTGTTTACATTGGAGAGGAAGATAAAGATAAAACAACGGGACAAGAATCTGAAGGAGATCCAACAGTATTGACTGTTTTACCAACAGGACAAACAATAAGTTACAAAAAACTAATAACTGAGTTGGAAACAGGGTATAAGTCTTATTTTGAAACATTTAAAACGTCATATGACGACTTATTAGTGGAGTTTGGACCTCAAGTACATAGTTTGATTTTATCACCAACATACCGTACTGTAAAAGATTACGAGGTTAACACATCAGATGTTAATACAAGGACGATAGAAATGTTGGGAGAATACTCAGTCACAAATGAATTAAACAATAGGATTAATAAACTTAAGAGTACTATGGTTGGGTTAATAAGGAGTGAAGATATGTCAGAGATGTTTAAGTTTGACAACTTCTTATCACCAGAAAAAATAGAGAGGTCTAACACAATACTAAGACCAAAACTTGAGGAATTGGTTGTCGAAAAATTAGACAATGTTATTACATCTAATACATTGAAAGGGATTGTGACTAAAAGAAATAAAGTTATCGAAGTTTTAGATAAACTAAACTACCTAACCAAATATGTTGGTGACGGACAGATTAACGAACAAACATATACACAAGCAACTCTTTCAGGTTTTACCTTCTCATCACTATATAGTGAATATGATATATTCATTGATTATTTTGATAAAAATAGTAAAAAGTTCACACGAGATTTAGATACCTCAATCAATTTCGACACATTAAACCTTAATCTAACTACACTTAGTGAAATATTATCTGTATTATTATACGGTAAGGTAACGGACATTGTTGACATCTATAAAGATGAAATTCTTTTTACTGAAAATATCATGAAAAGAATAGAAAAGAAAGTTGAGAAGTTTGTGGATGAAACCAAACCAGAAAAAATAAGACTGAGTAGGTTTAAGGAGATGAAAGGTGAACAAGAACTCAAGTTTACGGTTTCGAGTACTGATGAAATTACCGACTCACAACAGAAAGAGAGTTTGGAAAAAGTACACTTAGATCAAGTCACGACCTTGGGTCCAACGTTGAATAATTATAAACCCACAAAAGTCAAAGAATAATGAGTAGAAAATATTTTAATAGATACGAATTTTTTGAAAATGACGGTGACTTTAAAATTGTTCCCGGTATTGAAATCAAGATTACTTCTTCAGATAAGTACGTACAATTTAAACGAGGGAAAGATAGATTAGATAAAATATCTCAGGAATATTACGGTACACCTGTTTTTGGGTGGTTAATATTACAAGCTAACCCAACTGCGGGAAGTATTGAGTTTGAGATACCAAATAATTTTTTCCTAAGAATACCATTTCCACTTACCAATACTTTACAAGAGTATAAAAGAAATGTAGAGTTGTATAACTTATATTATGGCGAATAAGGATTTAACAAATAATGAAAACATATTAGTTAAAGTTGATCAGAATAATCTTATTCTAATTGACCCGAATAGTGTTGTGTCTGATGGTGTTGTAGAACCAAGAGGTACTAATGCGGAAAACTATGTTTATTATGTAAATCTTGAAGCGGATTTAATACCAAGGTCAATTTTGGTTAGTGGTAACGATACAAATACCTTAACGTCGGTTGCTGAAGGAACTTTAAATTTTCTACAGAACAAAAACAGTGAGTATTTAGACACAAAATGGACTGACACTTATAATCCAAGAACCGACGGAAAATTCGAAAGGTCGGACCTTGTTGATGACTCAGGACAGTCGTTTGGTATTGAAAGTATTGACATACAAGTTAGAGGTACAAACTTTGTCCCTAAGGTAACAATAAAGTTTATTGATGTTAGAGGTAAAACTCTTTTCGAATCACCCAAAAATTCACCTTATAAGGCATTCTTTCACCAACCATGGCCGATATTTTATTTAACTGTTAAAGGGTTTTATGGTAAGGCAATCAGATATCGAATTCATTTAACGGATTTTAACAGTTCGTATAATGAAGGTAATGGTAATTTTGAATGTGTTGGTACCTTTATAGGTTCGACATACGCACACTTGAGTGAAATACCTTTAAAGGGTATTTTAAACGCACCTTATATGTACGGTATTGAACAAACTAAAGATGCAAAAACAAATGGGGCTACGGGTGAAGTCACAAAAGTAATATCTAAAACATCAAAAGGATACCTAACGTTGAAATCCATTTTCGACGAATACAAAAGAAAAGGTTTAATTGACGAGAGTATGCCGGTCAAAACTCTTAGAGAGGTTATTGATTTAGCTAAGAGATTAGATCCTATATTAGAAAAGAAGATTTTCGGGGAAGTTGTGGATATGAAAATATTTGTGGCGGCAAAAGAAATGAGTGAACAATTAAGAAGGTTCTTTGGACAGATTGAGGCTTGGAGAACTCAATACCTCACACCTGAATTCGTTGTAATACCATCAGGTAGTGAATTACCAACGGATAAACATTTCTTTTTAGTTAAAACTCAGAAAGATGGTAACTCAACAGAAAAGATTGTTGGTGTTGGTAAATCGGGGACTTTAGAATCTATAATTGAACAAAACTTAAAGAACTTACGTAAGAGTGAGATATTCGGTAATGGAACACAGAAAACAACTGCGGACTTTAAAAAATTATCAATAAATCTTAATAATTCAATAAAAGACATTGGGTCATACTATTCAACAACCAATGGTGGTGGTAAAATTACAGTTGCTATTGATAAGTTGTTTGACGACATGTATAAGATTTCTAATTCGTTCGAAGAACAATTAACTAAACTTCAAGATGGGGTGGAGTTAAAAATGAATGAAATCATAAGGGGTGAAGATGGTATTGGTTTTGAACCAACCATTCGTAATATTATGGCAATAATATTGGCATCCGCAGATACCTACATTAGGTTATTGAAGGGTGTTCACATACAAGCTTTCAATGTTGCAGAAGAACGGAAACAAATAATCAAAGGTCTTACAAATGAAACTGTTGGTGATGCGATATATCCATGGCCAGAGATAAAAAAGAGAAGTACGGGCACTACGAAAGTCCTTGCTTATCCCGCGGATGCAGACTTAGTAAATAAACTAAGATCAAATGATTTTACATTGTGGCCTGAGGTTCAATTTGTTGAGGAATATTCTGCGGTTTCAACTCGGAGGATAGATAATCAAGGTGGAAATGAATCAAATACAAGTTCGGTAAGGTTTGAGTTCGGTGATAGTAATTCCGAAGAGAAAAAAACAAATCGAATTTCAACGTTTGATCTTCTACCGGGAAATGTTTATTCAGATAAAAACTTAGATTCTTTCTTATATGAAATTTATGAAAGGTCGGAATTAATAACATTATACGATACGTTTAATGGTCCGACATTAAATGAACTTGCAAAAAGAGAGTTTGAAACAATACAGAACTTAATTGAAGAAGATTATTTTCTTGTTGATATTTTAAAGGATAGTAAAATTTTAAGTAGGGAGAGACATGTGGAACTGATGCAGTCCTTTTCCCCATTTGAAAGATATCCTTACCACGAAGATCATTTGATGACTATACCATATTTGATAGACAATAACACTTCCTCGTTTTTGTTGAAAGATTATACGGGGGATGAAACGGTTATTTCTAAAAATGGTGAGTATGAAAAACTACAATCTAATTTACGTGGATATGTTTCTGAAGATTATAGGTCAAAAATTTACCCATTTAACTCAGATGTTTACTTAGGTTATTTAGGTAAAAGTGAGTTTACGAAAAACGAATTAAATGTTGGTGAAGTTTTTAATGTGGATACTGGTTCAGGTTTTATAAACGGACCTATCGACCCTACAATTTGGATAAAAGAGAACAGTAGTGAGAACATGTTCAATGAGGTGATTTCGGTTGACGGATCTGTTAATAAGATCAATATCCTAAACACACCATATTTCCATAAATCAATTTACGATGGGTTTTTTAATACAACGTCAGTTGGAAAATATAAATCATCAGCATACCTACTGCTCAATTCATTACCATTTAAGGATTTAAAAGATACGGTAACAACTGTAAATTCTAAAAAGATATTAATGTCCTCATTATTCCGAGAAATCGGGTCAAGGAATTATGTACCATATCATTTAATATTGAAATGGGGGTCAATTTACCACAGGTACAAAGAATTTGTTTTAAATGGTGTTGACATATTAACGGGTTTAGACACTCCAATAGATGGGAGTCTATTCTTTGATAGTAGTTTAAATCTAACGTTTAATGGTGACATCAATAGGACATCACAAAGTGACATAGGTATACACCCATACTATTCCGCGGTTTATCACCAAGTAGTAAATGGTTACTTATACTATAATTTAAATGATACAACCCCTACATCTTTTGATAACGTAGTTAATAATGATGTTTTATTTATAAATCGATTTGATACCGTAAAAGGTAAGTACTATAATTCGTTTATTGATAATAGTCGATTTACCTCAACAGACAAAAGGTTAACTATTCTCCCGTCAACAGGAACTAATCAAAAGAGAACGACCTATTTGGATTTTGATGATTCAGAACAATTTAATTTTAGAGTTAATTTTGTTAATAATCAGAATGATGAATTTTCACTAACAGGAAAGACATTACCAACACCTAAACACTATTTTGATGGGATATCCACCAATAATGAAAAAGTTATTGATTTACTCGGAACATTTAGTCCTGATATATTAAATGAGTTTGAAGAAGCGTTTTTAGATTTTTCAAGTGAGGTTATTGAAAGTTACTCCGAATACAAAAAATACGACACAGTTTATTATTCTAAGTTTCAAAACTTACTAAAAGAACTTGTAAGTGTAGAAAAATTGGATAGTGATGATCTTGATTCCGATTCAATCATTAACACAATTAAGTTAAGACAAGAAAAAAACCAAAAAGATATAACGGAAAATATCTTGACAAGTAAGAACTTATTAGAATTAACAATCTCAAATCCTAAAGAATTAAATTCACACATTTTGAATGGTTACACTAATTCAAATGGAAGGGAATTAAGTACTGGTAATTTTTCTCCCAGTCAATTTGCGTTGAATCAAAAGTATATTGAATTATACATTGGTGAAGATATTGACGGTGCTTATTTAGAGTTTTTTAATATTAGTAATATTGAATTAAACGAAGAAAATATATTCGCATTTAGACCCTTAGCTCAAATATATGGTGGGTATAAAAAATCGGGTGGTGTTACAGACAAAACTAATTTTATAGAATACATAACAACTTCCATAATCGGACCACAAGTTAGTAGACAAAGTTTATTTTTGAGTCAGATATATCGAAAATTACAAACATTAGAAAGGTCAAAAGATAAAAATAACAATTTAGGTATTGTTAAAGGATATAATGAAGATGTTACAATTAAATTAGAATTGTACAACGACATAAAAAGTCTAAATGATAAGTGGATTGCAGGTAACTCCATAGGTCAAAGGTTATTAATGGAAGAGTTCTTATTTTTAGATAAGGCTAATAAAGATATTGGTGACGAATTATATATTGATTTAAAAAAATTAATACGGTTTGGGGAATCACAAAACGCTAATTTAGATTTATACGGTACAATCAGTATGTTAATTGATCGTACAGGTATTGATATGAGGGTTTTACCTGCGTATGTTAATTTTTACGCAAATGAAAATAGAAGAACAAGAGTAAAACCTTCTGATACAATAGCATCTGTAATGTTCGGTAAATTTTTAGAGGTGGATACTGAGTATTCAACACCCATGGCAATTTTACAATACGTTTCAGGTGGTTCAAAACACTTAAATTTATCTGACATTAACGATAAGTATATGTATAAGAACGATGGGGTTGATTTGGAAGATACAAATGAAAATCCGATTCTTATAACAACACCAAACTATTTCCTTGAAACCAATTTGGCGAAGTCTAATAAAGTGGTTGCCTTTGAAGTTAGTTTTGGTGATCAAAACCAACAAATGTTTAAGGGTATATCATTAGATCAAAAACAATTTAAAAATACATATGAATCTAATTTGGCAATGGAAAGATTGTCCAAATCTGAGTCGGGATCGGGAGTGTTACAGGTAGATACAAGTTTATGGGACATATATAGAACAAGGTCGTATTCATGTACCGTAACGGCAATGGGTAATTCGATGATACAACCAACAATGTACTTCCAACTTAAAAACGTCCCATTATTTGAAGGTGCATATTGGATTGTTGAAGTGACTCATGCAATTGCGAATAACACAATGACCACAACATTTAAAGGTGTTAGGATGCCGAAGGATTCTTTACCAAACCCTAAAGATTCATTTATTGCCACTTATCGAGTTTTATTTGATAAGATACTTAAGTCCGCAATCGCGAAACAAAAAGACACTCAAAATTCTACAATTAGTGGTACGGTTGAGACAATCACAACTAAAGAGGGTGCATTCTCAACAAATAGAGGACCTAACGAAAGAATTAAAGGTGAAACCTTAATAAATGAAGTGGGATATAATGAGTATGGTGTTCCTTATAACGGTAAGGACGGTGATCAAACAATTCAAAAAATTGATTACCGAGGTAATTACACGGCATCACATGGTGTGTGGTATAGGGCAATTGTTAGTCACATTGAACCGTATATGACTGATAATACAGATTTAGGTCTACCTAATTTCGCGAAAAAATTATCGGTAAACCCAACTAAATTTAAATGGTCAGAAATAAAAGATAAATCAAGTACAAAGTACTTCTATACGTTACCGTTTAATATGGATGTTTTAAAAGATAGTAGTGAAATATTAGATCCAACAATCTCAAATGGTACCCTGTTCTTTAATCCAAAGAATAACTTAACCAAATCAGTACCGAGCACGTCTAAGTTAAGTGGGGGTGATAGATTTATCCAAGGACCTTGTGATTTCGGTAGTAGAGGTGATTATGGAATGACTATGTCAAAGGCATTAATGAAAGATCTAAAATTAAGTAATGGTGACGTGATTTACTTTTTAATGGATAAATAAGAAGAATTACCAATAACATTATATTTATAGTTAAAGAACATTATTATGGACAATATAAAAGTAGGGTCAGCAATTGAAAATTTCTTATCAAATAAGAAAGTAAAAAACCTTAATGAGGACGGTACCGAACAGGAAGTTTGTGATATGAACACTGGAGTGTGTCATACTATACGTTCTAAAGATGGTTTAGTAGAAAGAATTAATAAAAAATATCTTACCGAAGATGGTAGACAACTATTAAGTGATTAATCATGAAGTTAGAAAAAAAATTACACGAAGAGTTATTAAGATATCGTAGTATTAACAACTATGGTAAAACAGTGATTAACGAACAAGAAGAAATAGACCCTACTGATTTACCAACAGGTGATATACCTGATGAAGAACCTGTTGGTGATATACCTGCTGAAGAACCTGTTGGTGATATACCTACTGAAGAACCTGTTGGTGACGCACCTGTTGAAGAACCAGCTGAAGATTTTGATACTGAAGAAATTGACATTACTGATTTGGTTAATATGACACAAAACATTAAGAACGATTTGGAGTCAAGTAAAAGTGATAATGATGCGGTTATTGGTAAGATGGGTGATCTTTTTAGTAAATTAGATGATTTAGAATCTAAACTTTCACAAATGGACACTGTAATAACAAAAATTGATGGTCTCGAAAGTAAGGTTTCACAAATGAAAGAACCTACACCACAAGAGAAACTTGAAATGAGGTCCTTAGATTCGTATCCCTTCAATCAAAACCCAACTGACTTTTTCTCACAAAAACAAAGTGAGATGCAGAAAAGTGGTAAAAATGAATACGTAATAACTAAGTCGGATTTAGAAGATATAAACCAAGGGGAGATGAGATCTTCATTTGGTGAACCTGAAGAGGAAAATTATTAAAAATGAGTTTAAGTTCAGACGTAAGGTTTTTGTTGGAGTTACAATCTCAACTACGAATATTGCATTGGCAAACTAAAAGTCATGCAAAACATCTTGCATTTGGTGAAACATACGACACATTAGGTGACTTAATAGATTTATATGTTGAAACGTCTATGGGTATCTATGGAAGGTTCACATTAGATGAGGGTGAGAGAAACATCACGATTCAAAATCTTTCGGATGTTGATGTCTTAGGTATGATTAAAACAATTAGAGTGAGTGTTCGTGAAATGGACATAAACCCTATGGATACCGATTTACTTAATTTACGAGATGAGATGTTAACCTCAATAAATAAACTATCATACTTACTAACTCTTAGATAGTTACTGAGTAAATTAAAATATTATTTGATTAATAAAGTCCAGGGGGTTGACCTTTGGATTTTTTTTGTGTATATTTTATCATAAACAATTTAATATTTTAATTATGAGCACAATTGACGCGGTACTTAATCAGTACCAAAAGAACAACAATCCATCCGCAGGCGGAAACAGAATTTCAAGTGAAGAAAGACTTAAAAGGTATTTTACCACTATCCTTCCTAAGGGAACAAGAAACGGAGAAAAACGAATTCGTATTCTACCAGCAACTGACGGGGGGTCACCATTCGTGGAAGTAAAATTTCACGAAATTCAAGTAAACGATAAATGGTTAAAAATCTATGACCCATCACAAGTAGGTGAAGCATCACCACTTAACGATGTTAGAGATAGCCTACTAAAAACGGGACTTGAAGAAGACAA
>Ga0209654_1000430_pt1 | contig 41268 bp, 41 predicted proteins | sample SaaInl1SG_22_DNA_FD_184646 | JGI IMG/M metagenome (GOLD analysis project Ga0209654, IMG submission 184646) | Marine microbial communities from expanding oxygen minimum zones in the Saanich Inlet - ESP_161SG_22_DNA (SPAdes) (version 2) | ecosystem: Environmental > Aquatic > Marine > Intertidal... | reverse complement strand
CATAATCTGCATTCAAACTGTCTCTTACCCGCTTTAATATCTGTGATTCTGGCGCGATTAAACGTAGTGCATCACGATTAAGATCAATACCAATCGCGTTTTCACGAGTCCAACGGCTTGCTCCATCCGGATTCAACATTGGGATGAAATGGATTCGAAGATCTTGTAATAGGCTATTTACCATCTTCTGTTTCGAGTTTTCTGCGATAAACGAAAGTAAATCAACGATAGACCGAGTCGCTGTAGACTCATTTCCGTGCATCTGTGACCACATTAAAACATCAATGTCTCCACTCCCAATACTCACCATTCTTATCGGTCGATCCTCAACAGAATGACCTAATAGTCGAATTTCGAAAAGTCCAGGGGCCTTATCGGTAATCAGATTGATTTGTTTCTGCAAAAAATCGGGCTCCACTTTCATGTTTGAAAAGCCCTCCACTTCGTATTTCGAATATTCGTTGAATAATTCTTCTGTAAAGGAGCTTAGCTGTTGCCCGAACGAGTACGCCGTAAAAACAAGGCTGAGCGTTACTGATTTTATGAAATCCATTGATCTTTCTTAAAATTAGGATTGCGTTTTTCTAGAAAAGCATTTCGACCTTCTTTGGCCTCATCTGTCATATAGGCCAGTCTTGTAGCCTCGCCTGCAAAAACTTGCTGGCCTACCATGCCGTCATCGGTAAGATTCATAGCGAATTTTAGCATTTTAATAGCCGTAGGAGACTTTGCAAGTATTTCATTTGCCCATTCTATAGCCGTCTCTTCTAGTTTTGAATGCTCAACAACACAATTTACCATTCCCATTTCAAAAGCTTCATCAGCAGAGTAATTTCGACCAAGGAAAAAGATCTCCCGAGCCTTCTTTTGTCCGACCATTTTTGCCAAATAGGCTGAACCATAACCTGCGTCGAAGGAACTTACATCCGCGTCCGTTTGCTTGAATATGGCATGTTCCTTACTAGCAATAGTTAGATCACATACCACATGAAGACTATGACCCCCTCCAACTGCCCATCCGGGAACCACTGCAATAACTACCTTCGGCATAAACCGAATTAAACGCTGAACCTCTAAAATGTTCAGTCGATGAATACCATTGTCACCAACATAACCGCGCTCGCCCCTAGCCTTTTGATCCCCTCCGCTACAAAAGGAATAAATTCCGTCCTTAGGAGAAGGCCCTTCACCTGTTAATAGAACAACACCAATCGTTGGGTCTTCAGAGACCGTATAAAAGGCATCGTACAGTTCAGAAGTGGTTTTTGGCCTGAACGCATTTCTAACTTCTGGACGATTAAAGGCAATTCTAGCGATATTGCCCATTCTTTTAAAGGTAATGTCTTCGTATTCTTTTACCGTTTCGAATTGTGACATAAGGCCTGTATATTTTAAGTTTTATCGGTCTTCAAGGTAAGGTATTTACCTAGATTTTCAGTTGAATTAATCGTCGAATGACGCATTACTTGTTTTAGAATTTCTGAAGCTTTTGAATTGCTCTCACCGCTTAAATTAGCAATCCAAGAATCATTTGAAAAATCAGAAAAATGATGAAGTAGCTCTGATTGTATCGATTGTTCTCTCTCTACGATTTCACTATTATTAAGGATACTTTCTATCGTATTCAAATACTCACTCTCACTATTTAAATGCATCAATAGTGAACGGTTTTCCATATCGATTCCTTCACTTGCTATAGAAGAGCAAAGGCAGGTAACCCCATTCGATATAGACTGGAGTATTTTACCTTTTAACCCAGCCCCAAACGGGGTTGGTGAAAGTAAGAATTGATAATTAGCAAGAGTTGCGTCTAAGTCTTCTAACCATCCTAGAAAGGAAACCTGTTTTAATTTGTTGGCCTTATTGCTCAATGATTCTGGGTAATAAGCACCAAAGATGGACAATGAACTTTTAGGCTGTATTTTTAAAATTTTCGGCCACAACTCAATGATACGTTGCAAGGTTGCCGCATTACCGGGATGTTTGCCAGAACCGAAAAAAACAAAACTCCAAGGTTTTCGATTGATGTGATTAGTTATTTCTCTTCGATGAATAATTAATGGGGCGTAGATGAGTTTTGAGTCTATGGATGGCAGTAAAGTAGTTAACTTATTGATCTCCTCACGCGAAATAATTAAGACTTTATCAACGCGATAAAAACTGGCAATTTCTCGCTTAAAAGTATCAGTAGTTTCCCATTCCTCCTCTTTACCTTTCGATCTTGAAAGCCGAAGACTGTGTAGATCTTCTGTATTTAAAAGGGTGAGGCATTGGGGCAGATTCTTGTAAACTCTCCATCCGAATTGTTCCTCTGAAATAAATCGATCGAAAAGAACCACCTCAGGCCGAAGATCTAGGAGTTGTTCATCAAATGAATTGCAGTTCAAGGCAATTCGGTGAACCTGAATATCGTATTCAATTAACGAATCTCCTAATGGAGTCTTATCTAGGGTACATCCAAGATGTACCTCGTATTTTGCATTTTTAAAGGATTGAATAAGGGTTAATAAATGCTGACCAGCAGCAGTGGTATTAGACTCTGGCCATAAGTGTGCAATTATTAACAGTTTTCGTTTCACGAGGAGAGAGTAGCAAATTGTCGAGCAATATTGGCTCTAAGTTTTCGAATATAGTCCTCTTCAAGCCATTCTTTATAATTTTTTGTATTGTTCATGATGCAGTAAGTATACTGCTGAACTCGATACTGTATATCCTCCTCAAGTAATTTCGCTAATTGGCGTGCTTCTATTACTGTTTCGCTATTTTCAACGCACATTTGTGTGTGTTGTTCAATACTTTCCTCTAAGACTTGTTTACTTCTACCTCCTTGAGCAAAAACCTCTTTGTAACGCTCTTTAATATTAAACGTAGGATCTAAAGTTTTCTTAAACCTTTCACGTATTGCATCGGGCATGATGTATTCAAAGTCTCTTTCTATCTCTTCATCACTTTTAATACTCTCCAAATAGAAATCAGGGAAATGAAAAATCTCTTGCCAATCAATAGGTTCATCCCATAGTCCGAAACGCAAGGTGTTATTTCCTAAGTCGATTACTTTAAAAGAAGATTTGTCGGGCAAAACTCTAGAACCTCGACCAATCATTTGAAAATAAAGCGTTAACGATCTTGTTGCCCTGTTAAGAATAACAGTCTCAACACTTGGTTCATCAAACCCAGTTGTAAGGATACTTACAGAAGTTAATATCGCGTCTGGAGTATGTTTGAACCAATCTAAGATCTCAGCACGCTCTGTGGCCGGACTTTTATTATCTAAATGTCGGATGGGTAAATCAAGTTTAGTAAAAGCCTCATAAACAGAATAAGAGGCGAAGATTCCATTATTGAAAATAAGTGTTTTTTTGCCTTTAGAAAGCTCCATATAAGCATTTAAGAGCTTTCCAATCATGCTTTGATTGGTATAGAAAGCATCACTACTTTTTACGGTGTAGTCACCATTAGCTCCGAGCTTTAAACTTTGAAGACTTAAATCAAACCGATGAATTTCTGCCTTTGCTAAAAATCCTTTGTCTATTAATGATTTAATCGACTCTCCTATGATTAATTTTTTATAATAATCCTTCATAGGAAGCTTGATGTTCGAACTCAGAGGAGTAGCAGTTACCCCAAGAACATATGCCTTCTCAAAGTATTTAAAAAGCTTTCTAAATGAATTGTAATGAGCCTCATCGATAATGACTAAACCAACGTTTTCTAAAACGATTTTCTCATCGTTCAATCGGTTATTCAAGGTTTCCACCATTGCTACATAACAGGTATGGTCATCGTCGGCGGGAATTTCTTTAACAGAGGAGTTAATTACCTTATTTTTAACGCCAAAATCAGCTAACATTTTAGAAGTTTGTGCACTAAGTTCTATTCGATGTGTAAGCACAACTACTTTCTTGCGATAGGTTTCTATATACCTACGTGCAATCTCACTGAAAATGACCGTTTTACCACCACCTGTTGGTAGTTGATAAAGAATGTTTGCACCTTCATCTAAAGTCTCGATGGAATCAAAGATGCGTTTTAGATCATTCTGTTGGTAGTTATAAAGGTCTTTGGAACGTGGCAATGTAGATGTGATTTTGACTAAAGTGCAAAAATAGCCCAAATCCCTACCTTCTGCCAAATCTTAAGTTGTAGAATCTTTGGTGATAACTTCTTGATAACCCCTATTTAATGCTATTGTGGTGACTATAAATGATTTGTATCATAGATAGTGTAAAATCAAACCCATGAGACAACTAAAAATAGCTAAACAGGTAACTAACCGGGAATCTAAATCTCTTGATAAGTACCTTCAAGATATCAGTAAGATTGATTTGATCACAGCAGAGGAAGAGGTTGAATTGGCTCAGAAAATTAAAAGGGGCGATCAAAGGGCTTTGGAGAAATTGGTAAATGCCAATCTTCGATTTGTTGTTTCGGTAGCTAAACAATATCAAAATCAAGGCCTAACACTTCCCGATCTAATTAACGAAGGAAATTTTGGATTAGTTAAGGCAGCTCAGCGTTTCGACGAAACTCGCGGATTTAAATTCATCTCTTACGCAGTCTGGTGGATTCGTCAAAGTATTCTGCAAGCGCTGGCTGAACAATCAAGAGTAGTACGCTTACCCCTCAATAAGATTGGCTCCATTAACAAAATCAATAAAACTTTTTCTTATTTAGAACAGGCTCATGAACGTCCTCCATCGGCCGAAGAAATAGCCGAAGAACTAGGTCTTTCGGTTTCAGAAGTGAAACAATCTTTGAAAAATGCTGGAAAGCATATCTCTATGGATGCTCCATTCGCCGAAGGTGAAGATTCCAATTTATACGATGTTATCTCGGCGTCAGAGACTCCAATGCCTGATACCGAATTGGTCAAAGAATCTATAAGAGAAGAAATCGGTCGCGTTTTAGATACCTTAAGTGAACGAGAAGCCGATGTTGTTAAACTTTATTACGGTATTGGACAGAGTTCTACGATGACTCTAGATGAAATTGGAAATACCTTTGATTTAACTCGAGAGCGTGTACGACAGATCAGGGAGAAAGCCATCCGAAAACTTAGAAAATCAGCGAAAAGCGACCTTATTCAGTCTTTCATCGACTAATATTTAAAATCATGTCTACGAGAAGTGAAAAGTTGCTACAGCAACGCCCAGACATACCTACCTCAAAAATAAATGATCAGATGGGGTCAGAAGAATATTTTCAAAATGCAGTTCTACGACCCATTTTGAAACTTCAAAACGATCTGTTTATAAGCGTCTTTAAAAACTATATTAAAAAACACAAGAACGTTTTTTATGAGCTGAGTATAGAGAAGAAACAACGCTATATTGAGCATGCGATCCAAAAGGATATTAAATTTCGAAACTCTCTAAAAGGAATGATTATTGGTATGTTTACTGTTGAGGAGTACGAGACCTATACGCTGAATTCTTCTGCTTTGAACAAACGGATGATGAATTTACTTATCGTTCGTCTGAAAGATCAACTATTACTTTTTGAACGAATTGATGCCGCCTAAACGATAGGCTCTCCATTCAGGTCGGTAGTTAAGGCAAGGGTCATAAAATCTAGAAAAGGTCGAGCAGAAACAAAGCTATCAATGACCTTTTTCGAAAAATCTTCACTCATACATTCCTCGTTGGTGAAATTCTTTTTTAAAATGAATTGCTTGAATCGCAACCATTGAATAGCCTTATGTTCTTTGTCAAAACCTTTTGGACATGATTTTAGCTGATCTCCAAAGAGTTCTCCCCATTGATTCTTTAAATCCTTTTTAATAAGAAGATTAGAGAACTCTTCGTATTCTAATTCTAATTCTTTTCGAATTCTAAAAAGATCTTCCTTGTTGGGATTCCAAAAGCCACATGCAATAAAATTATGGTTTGGCTCAAGGTGAATATAGTATCCGCCACGTAACTGTTTACCCTCCCGATGAATAGACGTCGATAAATGAGTCTTAAAGGGCAATTTGTTTTTAGAGAATCGAACGTCTCTATAAACTCTGAAAATTTTATGATTTTCAAGTTGATCAGTTACCCCTAACCCTCTTTGTATATCGTCAAAAACAAGGGAAGAACTATTTTTTAACTGGTTATAACGATCTTTGTTTTCAGCGAACCACTCTCTATTATTATTGTTTCTTAACTCGTCTAAAAACGTATAAAGACTCTTAGAAATTTGATTCATAATCAAGAAAAATAGCTGCTGTACAAGTCATTAATGGTCGTTGTGTTCTCGAACCTTCCTTTAGATAGTTTTTGACTAGCTACCAATCCGAAAATCACTAATTCTTTAAAAAAGTATTTCAAATTACTTTCGACCTCAGGTGCATATTTATTTAAAAGTTGTTCTAAAGGTTTGATTTGATCAAGACTCTGATGGTAGTAGGCGTCATCTGCATGATCGTGAAGTTCTAATGCGTCATTTTCATAAAACCAAGTGTAAAGATGATCGTAAGGCGTTTCTACACCTTTTTTCTCTAGCTTTTCGATTTTTGGAAAATAATCTTCAAAGACCTGCTTGATTGCATGTTCTATAAGATGTTCTGCAACAAATACAGGACCTTCGTTTTCTCCTTCATATACTAATTCAACCTTTCCTGTTATTGCTGGCACTACCGCTAGTATATCAGAGACACGGATCGTTCCCGTCTGCTCTCCATTTTCGATTAAACGTAACTCAGCATGACTCATCATATGTTCAAATGCAGAAATACTTAATCGAGCTGAAACTCCACTTTTAGCATCTACATATTCACTTTTTCTGGCTTGAAATCCGATCGATTCAATAATATCTCTCGCAGGCTCAGGTATAGTAATATTGATTGATGAGTTCCATTTTGCCTCCTGAGCGGTTATCGCCTTAGCGGTTTCCATATCTTTAGGATAGTGAGTAACGATTTGAGACCCGATTCGATCCTTAAGTGGTGTAACGATACTTCCTCTATTGGTATAATCTTCAGGATTTGCAGTAAATACAAAGGCTACATCTAAGGGAAGTTTAAGTTTGAATCCGCGAATCTGTACCTCCCCTTCTTGTAGGATAGAAAATAACGAAACCTGGATTCTCGCCTGAAGATCGGGTAATTCATTAATAACAAATAAACATCGATTGGCTCTTGGAACCATACCGTAATGAATAACCTCTGGATCAGACAAGGCTAATTTTAAGTTAGCTGCTTTAATAGGGTCTACATCGCCGATTAAGTCTGCTACGCTCACATCAGGGGTGGCTAATTTCTCAAAAAAACGCTCTGATCGATGTAGCCATTCTATTGGTGTCTGGTCACCTAATTCATTAATTCTAATTTTAGCAAAGTCGGATATAGGCTGAAAAGGGTCGTCATTAATTTCTGAACCTGATACAATAGGAATGTAGTCATCAAGTAATTCTATCATTTGCCGGGCCATTCTTGTTTTTGCTTGACCCCGTAATCCAAGAAAATTAATGTTATGTTCTGCGAGAATAGCTTGCTTTAACTGAGGAATTACACTGTGCTCATATCCTTTAATACCTTCAAAAAGTTCTTTCCCACTTCGTGTAAGACGAATGAGATTTTCTCTCATTTCTCTTTTTATGCTTTTTGATTGATAGTTGATCTTCTTTAAATCACCTAATGTTTTTAGTTCGGTAATATTCATAATCTTCTTTTTCTATTTGCAGTATAATCCTCAAAAATCATTGAGCCTAAGTCATCTAGGCCCGTGTAAAACGCTTTACCTCCATTTAATCTTGTAAACTCTTGTATAAAATGCATCAAGTAGGTGTCCTGAGCAATCATAAAAGTAGTTACCGGTATTTTACTTTTTGCAAGAAAACGCGCTCTTTGATAGCATTCTTCTACAATCATTTCATCTAAACCAACACTATTTTTATAATACGATCCATCTTTCATCCTAATACAACTAGGCTTTCCGTCAGTAACCATAAAAATCTGTTGATTGGTATTTTTCTTACGTTTTAATAGCTGTAGCGCTAAATCTAATCCAGCTACCGTGTTGGTGTGATAGGGACCTACTTTGAGATACGGTAATTCGGCAATTGAAATAGGCCAAGCGTCGTTTCCAAATACGATAATTTCGAGACTATCTTTTGGAAAACGTGTGGTAATCATTTCAGATAAAGCCATGGCTACTTTCTTCGCCGGGGTAATTCGATCTTCCCCGTATAGAATCATACTATGACTGATGTCAATCATAAGAACTGTACTCATTTGAGACTTATGTTCTGATTCGTAGACTTCTAGATCATTGTGATCTAACGTATAATTATCAATACCTGAACGAAGCATCGCATTTTTAAGCGATTGATTCATATCGATCTGATCCACCGAATCTCCGTACCGGTAAGGTCTTGTTGATCCCGTTCGTTCTTCAGAGGCACCTGCAGATTTAGTATTATGATTTCCTTTTTGCCCCTTCTTTAATTTCCCAAAAATCTGATTTAGTGCTCTTTTTCGAAGTTCACGTTCAAGTTTGGCTGTTGCTTTTAGCTTTTTAGCAGCTTCTGAAGGAGTATTTCCATCTGAGGGATCATCTTCAAACTCTTGACGCAGCACTCCTTTTTCGAGTAAGTCGTCTATAAAGTCATCAATAGTGTACTCCTCAGTAGTGAGTTCATACTCTTTATCCAGTTCTCTTAACCAATCAATGGCTTCCTCTACATCACCAGAGGTATGGGTGACTAACTCCTGAAATATATCATAAAGTCTCTGAAAAGGAGACTTTTCTTCTGGGGAGTTTAGGGTAATTCGATAACCTAAATCTAAATTCATAGCCCTATAAAGGTACAAATTTAGCAGTCCTATTTTTCTCTTGATTTCAAGATTTCAAGCACGTCATTCAGCCCGTAACCTTTAGCCTTTAAGAGGATTAAATAGTGAAATAAAAGATCTGCAGATTCGTTTAAAAACAATTCTTCATTGTCATCTTTAGCCTCTATCACAACTTCAACAGCTTCTTCACCAACCTTTTGAGCGATCTTGTTAATACCTTTTTCAAAGAGAGAAGCTACGTAGCTTTTCGAATCTCCACTTTTTTGACGCTGTTCAATGACTGCCTCTAAATGCTTAATCCAATCATAGCTAACCGTATTTATCTCATTGAAACAAGTATCGGCGCCTGTATGACATACTGGGCCTAATGGGATAACCTTGATCAAAATACTATCTAAATCACAATCTAATCGGACTGAACTTACCTGTAATTCATTTCCACTCGTTTCCCCTTTTTTCCATAGTCTTTGCTTCGATCTGGAATAGAACCAAACTACCTTTTCGTCAAGGGTTTTCTGAAACGATTCTTTATTCATGTAACCCTGCATCAAAATTTTTCCAGTTTGATCGTCTTGAATAATCGCGGGTAGTAATCCGTCTACAGCTTTTGTAAAATCAGGTTCGTTAGTCATCGTACAAGTATGTTTTTTGATCGTAAATAATCTTTTAAATCGGCTATTTCAATTTCAGAAAAATGAAAAACACTCGCCGCTAATGCGGCATCTACATTTGATTTCAAAAAGACCTCTGAAAAGTGCTCTTTAGTCCCTGCTCCACCCGATGCTATGATCGGAATATTTACTCGAGAGGACAATTCGGCTAGGGCTTCAATGGCGAAGCCAGCCTTAGTACCATCATGATCCATTGAAGTGAACAAGAGCTCGCCGGCACCTCTATTAGTAACCTCTTCAGCCCATGAGAATAATTCAAGAGCCTCAGATTGTTTACCTCCTACGGTATGAACTCTCCAAGTACCATCAATACATTTTGCATCAATAGCAACAACAAGACATTGAGAACCAAACTTATTCGCTATTTCTGATACGAGTTCTGGACGTTGAACAGCAGAGCTATTAATAGCAACCTTGTCCACTCCCTTTTGAAGCAAGCTACTCACCTTATCCGTTGAACGTATTCCCCCACCCACAGTAAAAGGAATAGAGAGTGTTTTAGCAACCTCGTAAATCAGGGGCTCAAAGGCTCCTCTACCTTCCTCCGTTGCTGAAATATCTAAAAAAACCAACTCGTCAGCTCCACGCTTGCTGTAAGACGAAGCAAGGGCAACCGGGTCTCCGGCATCTTTCAGATCTACAAAGTTTACTCCTTTGACCGTTCTACCATCTTTGATGTCTAAACAAGGTATGATTCGTTTACTGATCATTGAGAATGAAGTTTTCGAGTTCCTTAAGCGTAATGCGGTTTTCATAAATGGCCTTACCTAATATGGCACCCGAACACCCTATTTGTTTTAATTGTTCTAAATCAGATAAATCCTTGATACCGCCACTTGCAATTAGGTGTAGATTGTTTCCGAATTCACTGATCAATTCACTATACAATTTTATAGAAGGTCCGGTTAACATCCCATCTACAGCTATATCTGTACTAATTACGTGTTTAATGCCCTTATTAAGATAGTCTCCGATAAAGGTATTGATCATAAAATCGGACTCTTCTAACCATCCCGAAATCGCAATTTTACGATCTTTCGCATCAGCACCAAGAATGATCTTCTCGTTGCCATATACTTCTAACCAGGAAAGGAATTGTAACCGATTTTTGACCGCTATACTACCTCCTGTAATTTGTTTCGCCCCCGAATCAAAGGCAATCTTAAGATCTTCATCGGATTTTAAACCTCCTCCAAAGTCAATCGACAAATTCGTTTTTGAGGCAATTCTTTCGATCACCTTATAATTAACGATTCTGCCGGCTTTAGCACCATCTAAATCGACTAAATGAAGCTTCACTACTCCGTGTGCTTCAAAGGATTTTGCTATCTCTAGAGGATCTTCGTGATAGACCTTCTTAGTGGCGTAATCACCTTGCGTAAGCCTCACACATTTACCTTCGATTAAATCAATGGCTGGTATAACTGAAAAACTCATGATAGTTTTAGAAAGTTGGTAAGTAATTGCTCTCCTGCTTTGCCGCTTCTTTCAGGATGAAATTGTACGCCTAAGAAGTTCTTATTCGCCAGTGCAGCGCTGTAAGAAATCTTATAATCGGCAAGTCCGATAGTTTGTTCACTAACCTGTGCGTAATACGAATGGACAAAATAAAATTGTTCATTATCGAGACGCTCAAACAAGGGATGATTTTTTGATTTTACAGGTGCCCAACCCACTGCAGGAACTTTAAGATCTACATCAAACTTCACAACACTTGTATCAAAAATTTGAAGACCTTTTGTTGGTCCCTCCTCTGTTTGGTTACAAAGAAGTTGCATTCCTAGACAGATGCCTAAAACGGGTTGATTTAGGGTTTTTATTACATCGATTAAACCGGCTTCGATAAGATGTGATTTAGCAGCCTTTGCATGCCCTACTCCCGGAAAAATAACATGTGACGCACTCTGAATTTCAGATGAATCTGAGGTTACGACGCTTTGAATCCCAAGGCGTTCAAAAGCAAATTGTACACTCTGAACGTTTCCTGCGCCGTAATCGATGATTGCTACTTGCTTCATAAACTGCCTTTTGTGCTTGGAAGAATCAAATGTTCGGTATCCCTTTTCTTTGCCATTTTAATCGCTTTAGCAAAAGCCTTAAAAAGACCTTCAATCTTATGGTGTTCATTAAAACCGCTCGCCTTGAGGTTTAAATTGGCTTTAGCACCATCGGCAAACGATTTGAAGAAGTGAAAGAACATTTCTGTAGGCATATCCCCTATCTTCTCTCTTTTAAATTTAGCATCCCACATCAACCAAGCTCGACCTCCAAAATCAATTGCAGCTTGGGCTAGTGCGTCATCCATCGGGAGGCAATAACCGTATCTTTCTACTCCTAATTTATTACCGAGTGCTTTAGCAAATGCCTCCCCTAGAGCGATTCCTGTATCTTCTATGGTATGGTGTTCATCGATATGTAAATCCCCTTTGCACTTTACAAATAAATCAAGCTGTCCGTGACGAGCAATCTGCTCTAACATATGATCGAAAAATCCTAAACCTGTATTGATTTCAGATTCGCCAGTTCCCTCTAGATTAAGAGTGATTTCAATATCAGTCTCTTTAGTTTTTCGCTGATGAGTAATCTTGCGATCGAGTTTCTTCAAGAAATCGGTAATTGAATTCCAGTCGTCACATTCCAAGGCAATAGAATTATTCAATTCTTCAAGAGATTCATTCAACTCATCCTTACCTGATTGACTTGCATTAAACAGAAATGATTTGATCCCTAGATTCCTCCCTAATTCTACATCGGTGTATCGATCACCAATGACAAAGCTATTTTCGAGATCAAAACCTTGAGATATGAGATCCGTAAGCATTCCTGTTCTAGGTTTTCGGTTCGGAGAATTTTCAGAAGGAAAGCTAGAGTCGATAGCTATTTTTTCGAAACTAATTCCTTCAGATTCAAGAGTACGAATCATTAGGTTTTGAATAGGCCAAAAATCATCTGAAGGAAAAGATTCGGTACCTAGTCCATCCTGATTGGTTATTAATACTAAATGATATCCTAAAACCTTATGGGCTAATCTTAGGGAGCTAATTACATTCGGAAAAAACACTAGCTTATCAATGTGATCGATTTGATAATCAGCTGGCTCTTTTATGATCGTACCATCACGATCTACAAACAGGTATTTTTTCATGAATTCAATAATTTAATAACACGATTATTTTCATTGGGGGTGCCAACTGTAATACGGAGCATATTTTTACAGCCATATTGCGAACCTCGATTTCTCACAACAATACCAGCATCTACAAAATCTCGATATCTTTTTGATGCATCGTCTACTTGAAATAATATAAAATTCGCCTCAGACTCATATACCTTAGCTACCCAACTACACTGTTTCAATGCTGTTATTAGAATAGATCTTTGATCCTTTAGAATTTCTATCTCACGTTGAATGGCAGCGTAATCTGAGAGACGGCCTAGAGCTAACTCTAAATTAGGACTACTGATATTATAAGGAGGTTTAATACGATTGAGCCAACCGATAATATTTGGATGAGCAACGGCCACCCCCAGACGCGCACCTGCTAAGCCATAGGCTTTTGATAAAGTACGCACCACGATGAGATTGGGATACTCGTTTACTTTACTTACTAGGCTCTCCTCGCTAGAGAAATCGATATAAGCTTCATCAACAACCACTAATGCATTGGTTTCTCGGATAAATCTTTGAAGTTTTTTCGAATCGAGTAATCCTCCTGTAGGGTTATTAGGATTGCACAAGAACACGAGTTGGGTTCTGCCACTGATCTTACTTTCGAAAAGATTCCAATCTAATTCAAATTGCTCATTAAGCGCTACCGTGATTAGCTCCGCATCGTTCTTGTCAGCTAACACACTATACATTCCGTAAGAAGGCTTAAAAGTCAGTGCGTTATGTTGTTTGGGTTCAACCACTAATTGCATAATCAAATCCAACACCTCGTCGCTTCCATTCCCAATAAAGAGGGTGCTTTCTTGGATTCCCCATAGCTTTGCTATACGAGCTTTTAGAACTAATTGATAGGGATCAGGATATCTAGTTGCTTTACCCTCAAAAGGATTTTCATTCGCATCTAACCAAATTTTAGAGATCGCACTATTTGAGAACTCACTTCTAGCGGATGAGTACACCTCAGAATTCATTAAATGTCTTCTAACATTTGCATTTATATCATACCCTTCAGCTTCTTGGTTAACCTGATTAACAAGATATTTAAGTCGAAGAGTTACCGCGTTTTCGTGGGCTTTCAACTGTTCAGCACTCGCCATTTTTTCAACAATGGGTCCAAGGTCACGTATCCCTTGAGGACTCACCTTTTGAAAGGTTATCGATTTTGTGTAACTGTCTAGATTGACTCCACTATACTGTCGGGCAAATCCATTCGTGGGTAGTGTATGGTTCGTCCCTGATGCATAATCACCAGCACTTTCAGGAGTAAAATTACCTATGAATACAGAACCAGCGTTTTTAACCCGGGTAACCATATCTTCTGGTTTTTCACTGGCAATAATGTAATGTTCTGGAGCATATAAATTGATGAATTCAGCTGCCTTTACTCGATCATCAAATAGAATAACGCTACTGTTTTCTAGTGCCTTAGTGGCAATCTCATTTCTTGGTAGGTTAGCCAGTTGAATCTTAATTTCTTCTTCTATCCTTTTTAGCTTTGATAAATTGGATAATACTAACACCACTTGACTGTCAGGTCCGTGCTCCGCTTGGCTCAAAAGATCTGCAGCTACGAATTCGGGTACACAAGTTTCATCAGCAAACACGAGTAATTCACTGGGACCAGCAGGCATATCTATAGCGACTCCCTGCTGTGTAGCGAATTGTTTTGCTACTGTTACAAACTGGTTTCCAGGACCGAAAATCTTATCAACTGCAGGAATAGATTGGGTACCATTCGTTAAGGCAGCGATGGCTTGAGCTCCACCGACTTTATATAGATAATCTACCCCGCATAGTGATGCAGTGTAAAGAATGGCAGGGTCTACCTTACCGAATTGGTTTGGCGGGGTGCACAATGTGATTGATTCACAGCCTGCGATCTTTGCAGGAATAGCCAACATAAGAACCGTCGAAAATAAAGGAGCAGAGCCACCAGGAATATAAATTCCAACCTTTTCAATGGCTACTTTGCGTTGCTCGCAAACTACTCCGGGCATAGTTTCAAGGCGTATAGGTTTGGTCTTTTGTGCCTGGTGAAAAGATTCAATATTCTGTTTTGCCTTTTGTATAGCCTGTTTTAGAGTCGGATCCACTAAGTCTTTTGCTTCATCAACCTCTTTCTTACTGATAATTAGCGTATCTAATTTGACCTTATCAAAGCTTTGAGTATAGTTCAATAAAGCTTCATCACCACGATGTTTGACTTTATTAAATATCTCGCTTATTAGTGGATATAAATCCTCATATGAGGCTGTGGGACGTTTAATTATTTCAGCCCACAGTTCTTTATTAGGGTTGTTGTAGGTCTTCATTATTATAAGAACATCTTTTCTATAGAACTCACTAGGATACCTTCTGCCCCTGCACTTTTGAGTTTTCCGATCATTGGCCAGAACCGTTTTTCTTCGATTACAGTGTGCACCGAAACCCATCCAGACTCTGCGAGTGGCAAAACAGTAGGACTTTTCATTCCTGGAAGTAAGGATAAGACCTCCTGTAAATTGTTCTCTTGAACATTCATTAAAACATATTTATGCTCTCTAGCTCGCAATACCCCTCTTAATCGAAATAAGAGTTCTTGAAAAGTTTCATTGGACTGATCTAGTTTAGGAGAAACTGCAAGCACAGCTTCACTTTTTAATAAGGTTTCAACCTCTTTAAGATTGTTCTTGAAAAGAGTGCTACCACTACTCACGATATCGCATATGGCTTCAGACAATCCAATGTTTGGTGCGATCTCAACACTACCATTAATCACGTGTATATGAGCATTGATATGGTTACTATCAAGAAAAGAACGAAGGGTATTCGGATACGAGGTGGCTATCCTCTTATTTTCGAGATCCTGAAGTCCTTTATATTCTGTACCCTTGGGTACAGCGATACAAACGCGACATTTAGAAAACTTTAATCTTTCAGCGCTTTCAATATTATTGCCTTTTTCGATAAGTAAATTCTCACCAATGATCGCTAGGTCTACTACGCCGTCTTGCAGATACTTGGGAATATCTCCGTTGCGGAGATAGTATACCTCTAATGGAAAGTTAGTTGCCGGAGCCTTTAATTGATCCTTACCATTATTGATAGAAATTCCTGCTTCTTTCATTAATTTGATCGAATCGTCGTGAAGTCTTCCGCTTTTTTGAATTGCAATTTTTAGTCGTTCCATGATTGATTTAAATAAAAAATCCGCTTAAACACAAGGCTCAAACGGATCGTATAAAGTATTCACATACCAAATCTATCTCGCCTGAGCGCAGTAAAATAGATGATGGTGATGTGTTGTTTTATTCATTATGGTTGCAAAAATAAGCTTGTTTTTTATTTGTCACTAATTATTGCCAAGAATAATTGGTAAACCGCTTTCTCCAGAACCAACAACTACCACTTTTGAATTTGGTGATTCCGCAAGTTTAAGTGTGGCTTCGATACCTTTGTCTTGCAGAATTTTGTCGGTTAGTGAAGCACTTAAAATTCGGTTGGCATCTGCTTTACCTTGGGCTTCAATGATTTGTCTTTGCGCTTCTTTTTCTGCCGTTACCAATCTAAACTCATATTCTAGAGCTGATTGTTCTTGCTTAAGTTTGCGCTCAATAGCCTCTCTAATTGTAGGAGGAAGCGTTACATCTCTTACAAGAATTTCGTTTAGCTGGATGTATTGGTCTTCCACGATCATCTTTGTTTCCTCAAAAATTTCTTTTTGTATAGCATCTCTTTTTGAAGAATATAACTGTTCAGGAGTATATCTGCCAACAACAGACCTGGCCGCTGAACGAATAGCCGGTAGAAGAATACGATTCACGTACTGCTCACTTTTTTCTTGGTGAAGTTTACCAAGGGATGAAAAATCGGGCTGGTACCATGCTGATGCATCGATCTGAATTTCAAGACCATTTGAAGAAAGTACCTTCATTTTTTCAAATAGTTCTTGTTGTCTGACTTCATAAACGAATACGCGATTCCATGGTGCCACCAAATGAAACCCTTCACCCATCGGTGCTTTATCAGTAACAACACCTCCTGCAAAAGTTCGGTAAAGCACACCTGCTCTACCCGGACCAATGGTAATCGCTGATTTCGAAATTAAGATGATTAGCAAGAAAAAACCTACTACGCCAGGAAGTAAAAATTTAGGTAAACGTTCCATTTCCATTTTAAATTAAGTTAACATTCCTCCATCTACAAGAAGGACTTGACCTGTAATATAAGAAGAAAGATCAGATGCAAAGAATAAACAAGCATTCGCAACATCCTCAGGAGTTCCTCCACGCTTCAATGGAATACCCGCACGCCATTGTTCTACTACAGCATCATCAAGTTTATCGGTCATTTCTGTCTCGATAAAGCCTGGAGCAATAGCGTTTGCTCTAATGTTTCTTGAACCCAGTTCTAACGCGATACTTTTTGTAAATCCAATCATACCAGCCTTAGAAGCTGCATAGTTCGCTTGACCCGCATTACCCTTGACACCAACGATAGAACTAATATTAATAATAGAACCGTTTCGTTGTTTTAAAAAGACTCTCTGGAAAGCTTTAGTCATATTAAAAATCGACTTGAGATTTACCTCTATTACCTTATCGAAGTCTTCTTCAGACATTCGCATCAGAAGATTATCTTTTGTGATTCCAGCATTGTTAATAAGGGCATCTAATGAGTCAAAATCAGACATTACCTCTGAAGCTAATTTTTCGCATGCCTCAAAGCTAGAAGCATCACTTTTGTATGCTTTAACTTTAACACCGAGCTTTGATAGTTCCTCTTGTAATGCTGATGCGGGTGCTTCACTCGAGCTGTAAGTGAATGCTACGTTTGCACCGTTTTGAGCGAATACTCGAGCAATTCCACTACCAATACCTCTACTTGCGCCGGTGATTAAAACCGTCTTTCCGTTTAATAACATGTCTTTTTAATTAAGCTAAAACCTCTTTCACCTTAGCACCAATCATTGCAGGTGAATCGACTACATGAATACCACAAGAAGCCATAATTCGCTTCTTAGCTTGAGCTGTATCATCGCTACCCCCAACAATAGCACCAGCATGCCCCATGGTTCTACCCGCAGGTGCAGTCTCACCAGCGATAAAACCTACAACAGGTTTTTTACTACCACTGTTTTTGTACCAGTGTGCAGCATCAGATTCTAATTGACCTCCGATTTCACCGATCATTACAACACAATCTGTTTCTTCATCCTCAATGAGTAATTGCAGTGCTTCTTTGGTTGTGGTTCCTATAATGGGATCTCCTCCAATACCGATGGCGGTAGAAACTCCTAATCCTTTGCGAACCACCTGATCTGAAGCTTCATAAGTCAATGTTCCTGATTTAGAAACAATACCCACTTTTCCTTTTTTGAATACAAAGCCTGGCATAATACCGACCTTAGCCTCTTCTGGCGTAATTACCCCCGGACAGTTAGGACCAATTAGACGGCAATCATACTGTTTGATATAATCGTAAACCTTAACCATATCTCCCACAGGAATACCTTCGGTGATTGCGATAATTACTTTAATCCCCGCATTTGCGGCCTCCATAATGGCATCTGCTGCAAATGCTGGTGGAACAAAAATGATTGAAGTATTAGCTCCGGCCTTTTCTACAGCCTCTCTCACTGTGTTAAAAACAGGACGATCAAGATGAGTTTGTCCTCCTTTACCTGGAGTTACCCCTCCTACAACATTAGTTCCGTATTCGATCATTTGCTCAGCGTGAAATGTACCTTCGGTACCTGTAAAGCCTTGAACAATAATGCGAGAATCTTTATTTACTAATACACTCATATCTATATTTTGATTGCAAATTTAAAAACGACAAAGGAAAGATTTGCCTATGATTTTGTTTATTCTTTAACTCGTTCGATGTATGATTTCTTTTCGGTGTCAATTTTGATCTTATCACCTTCGTTGATAAACAAAGGAACGTTGATTCTTGCTCCTGTTTCTACTGTAGCGGGCTTAGTAGCATTCGTTGCCGTGTTACCTTTAACCCCAGGTTCAGAGTGAGTAACCTCTAACACAACGCTAGCAGGCATATCTACTGATAATGGCGCGCTATCTTCTGTATTGAATAAAATAGTTACCACCTCTCCTTCTTTAAGTAAATCATGCGCCTCCAAAGCTTCTTCCTGAAGAGTGATTTGGTCGTAATCCTCTGTATTCATGAAGTGGTAAGTCGAACCTTCACTGTAGAGAAATTGAAAACTACGAGTCTCTACACGAACATCTTCTAGTTTATGCCCAGCAGAAAAGGTGTTATCAAGAACTTTTCCTGTGGTCACACTTTTAAGTTTGGTTCTTACGAATGCTGGTCCTTTTCCAGGCTTAACATGCAAGAATTCTATGATTTTGTAGATATCGTTATTAAAACGAATGCAAAGTCCTTTTCGGATGTCTGAAGTTGACGCCATAAATTATGAGTTGTTAAAATAGCCTTTCATGATACCGCGCTTCGAAGCTCTGATGAATTCGAGTATTTCATCGCGTTCGTGGGTAGCTTCCATTTCAGCTTCAATGATCTGTAAGGCTTGGGTGTTATTGTAATTCTTTTGGTATAAAATTCGATAAATCTGTTGAATCTCTTTAATTTTTTCAGGTGAAAAGCCTCTTCTTCTAAGTCCTACAGAATTGACTCCGACATAAGATAAAGGTTCTCTAGCGGCTTTTACAAATGGTGGAACATCCTTTCTAACCAAAGCACCACCCGTCACAAAGGAATGATGGCCAATAGAAACAAACTGGTGTACCGCAACCATCCCAGCCATAACAACATTAGGTCCTACATTCACATGACCAGCAAGTGTAGAGTTGTTACTGAAAATACATCCGTCAGATACATTACAATCGTGTGCAATGTGACAATAAGCCATGATCAAGCAGTTAGACCCAACGGTGGTTTTCCAACGATCAGTGGTACCTCTATTAATGGTAACGCATTCTCTGATCGTAGTATTGTCACCGATAACCGTTATAGTGTCTTCTCCTGAGTACTTTAAATCTTGTGGTGGGGCAGAAATCACTGAACCCGGATAGATGAAACAGTTTTTACCGATTCTCGCACCTTCCATGATGGTTACGTTGGAACCAATCCAAGTACCCTCACCGATCTCCACATTATTGTGAATCATTGCGAAGGGCTCAATGGTAACATTTTTAGCAATTTTCGCCCCTGGATGTACGTAGGCTAAAGGTTGATTCATCTAGACTTATTTAGTTTTTACAATTTGAGCCATTAATTCGGCCTCAGAAACAAGCTTATCACCAACGAAAGCCAATGCCCTCATATGACAGATACCACGTCGAATAGGAGTTATTAACTCACAATCAAAAATTAGGGTGTCTCCTGGATTTACCTGATGCTTAAATCTCACATTATCCATCTTCATGAAGAAAGTCAGGTAATTTTCTGGATCTGGAACAGTGTTAAGGACCAAAACCCCTCCTGTTTGAGCCATAGCCTCGATTTGAAGTACTCCAGGCATTACGGGAGCACCTGGGAAATGACCTACGAAGTAAGCTTCATTCATTGATACATTTTTCAGACCTACGACTCTAGAATCAGTCAGTTCTAAAATTTTATCTACTAGAAGAAACGGAGGACGATGTGGCAACATATCCATAATCTGCACCGTATCCATAACGGGTTCCGCATAGATATCTATTTTTGGCACTCGCTTACGCTTTTCGTCCTTGATTTTCTTTTGCATCACCTTGGCGAATTCAGTATTAACCAAATGACCGGGTTTACAAGCAATTACTCTACCCTGTATTTTACTTCCGATCAGGGCTAGATCTCCGATTACATCAAGTAGCTTGTGTCTTGCTGCTTCATTGGGATACTTCAATTCTAAATTATTGAGAATACCGTTTGGGGTAACCTGGATATCTTCTTTGTCAAAGGCTGCTTTCAGTTTGTTTAAAGTTTCATTTGAAAGCTCTTTATCTACATAGACGATGGCATTGTTTAAATCTCCACCTCTTATTAGGCCTTGATCAAGCAACATCTCGATATCATGTAAAAAACTAAAGGTACGAGCATCAGCAATTTCTTCTTTAAACTCCTCAATGGAATAAAGTGAAGCATTTTGTGTCCCAAGAATCTTAGTGCCAAAATCAACCATCACTTGCACCTCGTAATTCGCAGAAGGTAGAATGATGATTTCGGATCCAGATTCTGCGTCCTTGTAATGAATAGGTTCAGAAACGACATAAACTTCGCGCTCTGCTTCTTGTTCTACCTTACCTGCCTTTTCAAGGGCTTTTATAAAATATTTAGCAGATCCATCTAAAATAGGAGGTTCGCTAGCATTAATTTCAATGATCGCGTTATCGTAATCTAATCCAGTTAATGCAGCAAGAACGTGCTCTGAAGTTTGAACTTCTACACCGTTACAATCTAGAACGGTACTTCTTTGAGTTTTGTTGACCCACTTTGCAGAGGCAGGCACCTCTGGACTTCCTTCAAGGTCGACTCTTTTAAAAACGAACCCTGTGTCTGATTCAGCGGGTTTAAAAGTTAAGGTTACCTCTTGACCTGTGTGTAGGCCAATGCCAGATATACTTATCTCTCTCTCTAAAGTAGTTTGTTTCACTTCTTTGATGGTTTATTGCTTACTTGTTCTAATTCTTTCACTCTAGCTTCAAGAGACACTAGGTTTTTAAAATGTATGTATGATTTGCTATAGGTGTTGTAGTCGATCGCTGGGGTACCTTGAATCTTTTCGTTGTTTTTGACTTTACGAGTAACCCCGCTTTGAGCTTGAATCTTTGCTCCGTCACCAATTTCAATATGACCAACGATACCTGCTTGACCTCCAATCATGACCTGACTACCAATCTTGGTCGATCCCGCTACTCCAGATTGAGCGGCTATTACGGTGTTTGGACCAACAAAAACATTATGTGCTAGATGTACTTGGTTATCGAGTTTAACACCCTTTGAAATACGAGTTTCTCCAAAGGTTGCTCGATCAATAGTACAAGAAGAACCAATATCTACCCCATCTTCGATCACTACTTTCCCCAATTGAGGAATTTTATCAAAGCTCCCATTTTCATTAGGAGAGAAACCAAATCCAGGCGCACCGATTACCGAGTTCGCATGAATAACAACGTCATCACCAATTACTGTGTCTGAATAAATCTTTACACCAGGAAATATTTCACAACGTTCACCAATGGTAACGTTGTGGCCAATAAATGATTGAGCATGGATTTGTGTACCCGAACCAATTTTAGAATCTCTTTCAATCACCGCTAATGCACCCACATAAACAGATGCCTCGATCGTTGCACTTTCATGAATATTCGAAGAGCTATCAACACCATGGTATTCAGGCTTTATTGCTTGCTCATAAGCCCTCAATAACTGAGCAAATGCACGGTAGGGATCTTCTACTTTTAACAAGGTAGTTTGAATCGGTTTTCTAAGTTTAATGTCTTTAGCTACGATGACTGCAGAAGCTTCTGTACTGTAGAGAAAGTTTTCATATTTCGGGTTGGCCAAAAACGAAATTCCCCGATCACTTCCCTCCTCAATTGCCGAAAAATGGTCAATAATTTGATTAGGGTCACCGATGATCTCGGCTCCAATCCAATCGGCGATTTGTTGTACATTAAAGTTCATTCGGCGCAAAGGTAAGGATTTATGGCAGTTGTAGTTTAGGTGAGCAGATATAGTTCTTCTCGTGCTTTACACTAAATGCACCGGCTCCCGCATAGCGACTCGCTTGCATAAAATCCATCACCTCACCTCCTCTAAAAAGAATTCGAATCGGTTGTTTGTTAGGGTTATATGCTAAATTCCAAAGAGTCCCGTCATAAACAAGATAGTGTGCATCACTAAAGCTCACGTTATATTCCTTTGCAACTTCGGTCTTTAATACTTCTATTTCTTTTTCACTGGCGCGTTCTTCTCTAAATCTAACCTCGAGAAGATCTCTATTGAGAATTCCGCTACAAAGACGAGCTAGAATGGTATCGCTGTGATTTGACCATCTTTTAATACATGCCATAATATCGATATCATCGATCGCAGCAAATTGATGAAATGTAATTTCTTTATCGCTATCCTTTGAAAATTGTTGCTTCAAGAAATACATAAGATTCGGAGGACCCTCAACAAGTTCCCCTCGATTAATTAATTCTTTGGCTCTCTCAATAATCTTCCCAAGCATGATTTCAGCGACAATACTGGTCTTGTGAAGGTAAACTTGCCAGTACATAAAGCGACGCGCCATTAGAAATTTTTCAACCGAATAAATTCCCTTTTCTTCGATAACAAGAGAATCATCCACCACATTTATGGTGCTAATCAAACGTTCTGAATTGATATTCCCTTCAGTAACACCAGCAAAAAAACTATCTCGTTTGAGATAGTCAAGACGATCCATATCAAGCTGACTAGAAACTAAATGATTTAAAAAAGGTCTATCCGATTCACCTTTAAAAATGGCGATAGCCTTATCGAGTTGACCGTCAAATTCTTCGTTTAATAGCTCCATAAATCCTAGAGAAAGGGATTCATGATGTTTCGATATTAATTTCTCTTCTAACGCATGAGAAAATGGACCGTGACCGATATCATGAAGTAAAATCGCTAATAAAAGTCCTTGCCTTTCTTCTGCCGAAATATTTATCCCCTTCAGAGTCAAGGTATCAATAGCTCTTTGCATTAAATTCATCGCTCCCAAAGCGTGGTGAAAACGAGTATGATGTGCACCTGGATAAACTAAATAGGAAAGACCCATTTGCGAAATCCGTCTTAACCTTTGAAAAAAAGGATGAGAGATTACTTGAAGAATAAGTGGTGAAGGAATGGCTACAGAACCGTATATCGGATCATTGAACACCTTTAATTTATGGCTAGACAACACTATCTTTGATACTTAAAGAGTCACAAAGATGACCATAAATATGTCAGTAGGCAAGAAAGCACATCCCGACCTTGTACTTGAGTACACCCTGGAAGATATCGAGCAATACGCTTTGGAGATTGTTAATCAATTACCTTCTAGAGGTGAGGTGTATCTAGAAGGAGAAATGGGTGCGGGAAAGACTACGCTAATAAAGACCATTTTACGGGTTTTAGGAGTAAAAGATGTGATTAGTAGCCCTACCTTCTCCCTAGTTAATACTTATGAATTACCTAACCACAAGCCTATATTTCACGCCGATCTTTACCGAGTCGAAAAAGAAGAAGAGCTGTATGATATTGGTTTCGACGAATATTTAGAATCGAATAGTTTAATCTTTATTGAATGGTCAGAGCGTATGACTTCCCTATTGAACCCTAAAGCAATGAAGATAACGATTGAAATCACTTCACAGAATCGGCGGAAATTGAGCATTTATCGTTCTTGATTTTGTATTTTTCGAAGCATGAGTAAATCGCCATTTTCAAGATCTGAACTACTACCTCAAGAAGAAAGGCTTTGGGTTAACCATTCTAAGGAGCGTCTTGTGGTAAGCTTCGCAAAGGCTTCAACGCTTCAAGAAAGAAGAGTTGCGATTACACCTGAAGGAGTTAAACAGCTCTGTCAATTAGGTCATGAAATTATTATCGAGAAGGATTTAGGTCTACATGCAGGATATGATAACCGGTCCTACTCTGAAGCAGGTGCTGAAGTTACAGCCGATGACAAAAGAGTATTTGGCTCACCGTTTGTTGTCAAAATAGACCCGTTTACCCTAGAAGAAATTGAAAAGATCCCGGTAGGCTGTACCCTTTTATCCGCACTTCAGATAAAAACTAAAGAGAAAGCCTACTTTGAAAAGCTTCTTGAAAAAAAGATTACTGCAATTGGTTTAGAATTTATTCGAGAAGGTTCTAATCATTTCCCTTTTGTTGAAAGTTTAGGTGAGATTGCTGGGCAAAGCGCCATACACATAGCCTCTGAACTACTCTCTGCTTCTAACAAAGGTAAAGGATTGCTTTTCGGAAGTATTACTGGTGTTCCTCCCATTCAAACAGTGGTTATAGGAGCACAAACAACAGGAGTAGAAGCTGCTCGAACGGCATTATCCTTAGGATCCGATGTAACGCTATACGATAATGATTTATCAAAATTACGAAGCGCTCGAAACAACATAGGGCCTAATTTACACACCTCAACCCTCTCTCAAGAGGGAATATCGAAACATCTTAAAACCGCGGATGTTGTTATTGGAACCCTTACAGGAGAAAAAAGAGCCCCGATAGTTGTTTTAGAGTCTATGGTTGCTCAAATGAAATCAGGATCAATAATTGTCGATGTCAGTATCGACAGTGGGGGGTGTATCGAAACCTCAGAGCTAACCACTCATGACAATCCTATTCGTGTTATTTATGACGTAATTCATTATGGGGTTCCGAATATTCCATCGAGATATCCTAAAACTTCCTCTATAGCGCTCAACGCATTAGTGGTTTCCTACCTTCTTAAACTAACTTCGAACGGAGGAGTACCGGCAGGATTTAAAAATTCTCAAGAATTACAATCAGGTGTTTATACCTATAACGGTTATTTAACTAGTAACTTTGTAGCCGATTGGTTTCCTTTACCCTTTCGAAATCTTTCGCTATTAACACTCTAATATGGCTTTCCTTAAGCGATTATTCTGGTATCTTATTGGATTAGGAATTGGTTCTGTTTTCTTGTGGTTTATCGTTGATAAAAAAACCGATGGCCAAGGTGTAGACTTTTGTTATTTACCTAACTGTAGAGTTGTCAAAGATCTAAGAACCGCAAATGTGATAAAGGGACAGGATAGTTTAAAAATCGCAAAACTTTTAGAAGACGCCTCTATCGACTTCAAAAGAAGTGAACCTCGAAATGAACCTTGTAAGCAATACCTTTTTGAAAGTGCTGGTATTGAATACAGAATCGCCCGTTGCCCCGAAGGAGTGCGACTGATTGAATAACGCTAGTTCAGAATACTTCTTCTCTTTAATTCCTTGGTAATCAGAGTCAATTCTCTCCCCGTTTGACCGGCAACAGAAGTATTTTCCTCCGCCCTTCTTATGAGATAAGGTAACACCTCTCTGATAGGGCCGTAAGGAATTAATTTTATGGCGTTGTATGAGTGAGCAGCAAGATTATAGGTAATTTGATCGCTCATGCCAAATAGTTGCGCAAATGAAATTCTTGGATCTCCAGGCTCAATTCCGTTTTCTTTCATAAGAGTGCTCGTGAGCAGGGTACTCGCTTCGTTATGAGAACCTACAACTAAACCACAGTGAACTATATTTTCAAAGACTAATCGGATTGCATTGTCGAAATTTATATCCGTTTCTTTTTTGTCTTTACAAATAGGTGAGTTATAACCCAATTTTAAAGCCCTTTCCCGCTCCTTTTCCATATAGGCTCCTCTAACGAGTTTAGCTCCAACTTTGAACCCTTTATTTCTTCCAGTAGATATCCATGAACTTAAGACCTCTAGCCGGTCATGGCGATACATTTGAAAGGTGTTATATACAATGAGGTCATTCGTATTAAATCTTTCCATCATTTCTAGGGCTAAAAGATCTGCGGAATCCTGCATCCAAGTTTCTTCAGCATCAATAAGGATTCTCACATTTAACCTAGCAGCCTCATTAAAGATCGATACATATCGTTTTCGAATACGTTCAAACGCCTCTTTTGTATCTTGCTTAGCATCCGTATTTAAAGCATTTTCGAAGACCGAATATGCACCTATTGCTGTAGGTTTAAATACGCCAAAGGCCTCCCCATCATTTCCATTTACCGTTTGGAGTGAATCTATAATCGAAGCCGTTTTCTTGTCGTATTGTTCTTCAGATTCTTGACCTTCTACAGAATAATCTAAAATGGCCTTTACACCATTTTGATTCAAATCAGAAACCAAATCTGAACAATCTGAGCGATTAACACCTCCACAAAACTGTCTAAAAACCGTTGACTTGATGATTTGTGGAATCAATGGCAGCCTAACCTTTAAACCAAAAAGAGCCAAATTAGAACCGAAAGATACCCATTTCGGATTGCTCATCATTTTGAACATTAAATACGCTTTACGTAGTTCGGAAGAGGACTTTTGAGAAAAGGCAATCTCGGTATTATCAAACCTTAAATCTGAATTCATGCTCTTTTTTTAGTAAAGATATTTCAAAGAGTCCTTATTCTAAACATACCATAGTATATTTAACCCCTATGAAAACTCACGAAGTCTATTTTGATTATTCAGGCGTAGAACCCTTTGAAAAGCTGATGCTAGATTCGGGCATTTCAAAAACCTTTGTTCTGTGCGATCAAATTACTGCAGAGTTGTGTTTGCCTGTTTTGAATGAAATGGTGAATCTTTGTGATTTTACTCTTATTCTTATCCCTACAGGAGAGTCACACAAAACGATTGAAACTTGCAATACTGTCTGGGAAGAATTAACAAAAGTCAATGCAGATAGAAAAGCACTACTTATCAATCTAGGCGGTGGTGTTCTAACTGACTTAGGAGGTTTTGCTGCGAGTTGCTACAAACGAGGAATCAGATTTGTTAATATCCCCACTACCCTACTTGCGATGGTTGATGCTTCTACAGGAGGGAAAACAGGAGTGGATTTCGGAAGTTTTAAAAATCAAATCGGTGTTTTCTCAGCTCCTGAATTTACTTGGGTTCATTCTATATTTTTAAAGAGTTTACCTGCTAATCAAATTCGCAGTGGGGCGGCAGAGATGATCAAACACGGTTTAATCTACGACCCGAAGCATTTCGATGAAGTAATTTCAAATTTTAATGATTTGACATCACTCATTAGTGATTCCGTCTCCATTAAACAGGCTGTTGTTGCTCAAGACCCTACTGAAAAAGGTCTACGGAAGATTTTAAATTTTGGGCACACCTTAGGTCATGCGATAGAAAGTTTTTATCTCAATACTCCTTCCTCTTTATTACACGGCGAAGCTATTGCCGTCGGAATGATTCTAGAGGCTTTCCTTTCGTACAGAGCGTTAGGCCTTTCTAAGGATGAGATGGTGACCATCAGTAACCATATTCAGAACCTTTATGACTTACCTACAATCAATCCTGATGATTACCAAGCGATCATTGAACTTACCAAACAGGACAAAAAAAACGAACACGGTAGTGTTCGTTTTGTTGGATTAGAACGAATAGGAAAAGCAGTCTATGATATACCACTTGAGGCTGACGATATACTAAAAGCCTTTTCCTACTATAAAGAGATCGTTTTATAACTCTCTGAAGATTGTGTGCATGAGTCGTTTTTTGTCATTAATCGACTCCTCCATAGCAATCATTGTTTCGGTTCTGCTCACACCATCAATATCATCAATCTTAAAAATGATGTTTTTCGCGTGAGTAGTGTCCTTAGCTCTGATCTTGCAGAAGATATTAAACTTACCAGTGGTAATATGCGCAACAGTAACGAATGGAATATCAGCTAAACGCTCAAGAACAAATTTGGTCATGTGCGTCTTTTCTAGAAAAATTCCGACGTAAGCGATAAAGGAATATCCTAACTTTTCATAATCTAAAGTCAAAGACGACCCTTTAATAAGGTCAGCATCTTCCATTTTTTTAACACGAACGTGAACCGTACCGGCTGAAATTAATAGCTTTTTGGCAATGTCAGTATAAGGAATTCGAGTGTTCTCGATTAACATATCCAGTATCTGGTGATCAATCTCGTCTAATTTAACCTTTGGCATTTTCTTGAATTTTCGGCAAAAATACTACAGAATTGATGAAAATCTTACAAATAATTCAATTTAATTAAAAATTTCTAAGAATTATTCATTTTCAAGATATTTACCCAATCTCAGACTAATTAATTGCTGTTCCTCGGGTGTTGCCTTTCGATAGTCTAAAATTTGTCTAAGGTTCAAAACACTTGAATTCACCTTATCGTATGAGGTGAATTCGAAAACCGTATCTATTTGATTATTAATTAGCTCCTCTATGTATCTAACATAGAATTTATGCTTCTCTGAAATGACTAGTTCGTCGTAACTATTCATTTTGTTTTCTAAAATTTCACAATATTTCTTGAGAATTATATCCGCTGATTGATCAGGTATTGGTTTAGATAAAAACTCTATAAGATTCGACAAGCATTGGGCAATCCACGTCGCAACAGTTGTTCTTGTATAATCCTTACCTAATTGACCGGCTTCAAAGAGCACCGTTGGTATTCCTTTAGCATGAAAATAATCCCCAGTGCAATTCGGGTTGAAACCATCGTCGTATCTTCCTATATGCGTCTTGAAATCGTCAGGTAATGACGATACCATATGATTAATCAGACGCATAGCTTCAATTCTTGTAGGTGTTATTTTACGAGATTCATCGGCTGCAGCTGACAGAAAAGATAAAGCAGCTTCCTTATTGGTATCACCAACCGTAAATCGGGTTCTTTGATCGTGTAAATTCAGGTTGTAATGAGGTTGAAATTCTTCAACGATTCGCATGAGAGCCTTGATCTCACTTTGTGATTGCGTGAGTGCGTCACGGTTAAGATCTATCCCCTTTCCATTGGCTCGCGTATACTTATCGGCACCGTCAGGGTTTAGTTGTGGTATAATTAGTAGGCTTAGCTCCTTATGGTAAGTAGGAGATTGAAGATACTTTTCAAGCCAAATTAGTAATCCTCTGGTTGTAGTAGATTCATTGCCATGCATCTGTGACCACATAAGAATCTTAACTGGACCTTCTCCTAAACGTATCGCATAAATAGGTTTCCCGAGCTCAGAGCTACCTATAGTTTCGGTTTCAATAGCATGGGTGGTCAGCCAATCTTTCAGGCGTGTGCTTGGAAAATAACGTTCTTTAAACATCTGATGCAAGGTAATAGTATATTTGTATTTGAATCAAATACCAACTCTTGAAATCACTATTATCTTTAATCGTAATCCTTATCCTTTTTAGTTCCTGTTTCAGAACACCTGAAAGGAATTGTTCAGATTTTAAAACTGGAGTTTTTGAATTTGTAGCAATAACAGATTCAGACACCTTAACCTCTATTTTTGAACGACATGAAGACTACGAGATCGACCGATTTCAGAATCAAGTTGATACATCCTCGGTAAGATGGATTAATGATTGTGAAATGATTCTTAGAAACAAAAACCCGAAAAACAATCAAGAAAAGGAGGCGATTCATATCAAAATTCTTGAAACCGACGTCAATGGTTATCGCTTTGAATATGGATTCTTATCTGAGCCTATCAAAATGAGAGGCTATGCTAAAAAATTACGGTCCTTAGAAAAGAGTTAGCTCTCCGCCGTTATTCTGTACGTCACCATCCCCATTTGAGTCTTCGTTGTTCGACTCATCCATCTCATCCTCATCAGCCTCTACTTCTTCGAAAGGTAATGGTTCTTCAATATGTACTTGTTTGATTTTATCTGTGGTAACTTGATTCCCTAAAGCTTTGATTCCCTTAACACTAATAAAATCCTCCACATTGAGGGTTAAGTCTGGCAGCGTATCTTTTCCTCTTGGCTTTACAAATTCCAAGCGAATAATAGGGCGATAATCACTCAAAAATGTAACTAACTCTGATCCTTTAGTTTCACTGATAACGAGTTCTTCTTTCAACTCTTGCTCGATTAAAAATCGTTTTAAATAGTATCGTTCTCTTTCTCCCTCGTAGTACAGTACTGAAAGAGGTTTTGTGGGGATCCACTTTTCTAATCGCAACAAGTTGTCGGGCATGTGTAGCGCCAAATCAGGAGTAACGGTTTTCACCATTCCATCAGAGGTAACGATAAGTAAGAGATCGTCCCCTCTAAAGGCCCCTAAATACTCACCACGATCTTCAGAATTCAACCTTCTAGTGATCGAATCATACCATAATTCACGAGGTTTTAGAGTTGATTTACCGGAATCTTTGAATTCAATTTTCCTAACGGGGTGTTTCGAAACCAAGTTACCTTTTGACCCTCTTCCTTTAATCAGGATATCTGCAAAATCAATATCCCATTTTAACTTTTTAATACTTCCTGTAGGTCTTAGAAATACGGTTATAGTTTCGGCTTCCCCATTCGGATTAGCACTAAAATATAAGACCTGACAATACTGAACCTCAGAAGTTAATGAATATTTACGGTCTCTAGTCACAGAGGTCACTGCAAACCTTTTTATGAATGAAGCACCATTTTTAGGTAGCTTATATACCATGTTATACACCATTCGCGAATCATTTTTCTTGAAGATGCCAACGTGTATAATTTCCTTTCCGACAAAGACCTTAGAATCAACCTTACTCACCTGCATTGATCCATCGGCAAAAAAGACGATAAAATCATCAATATCGCTACAGTCAGCTACATACTCATCTTTGCGAAGTCCAGTACCTACAAAACCTTCCTCTCTATTCACATAAAGTTTAAGGTTTCGGATAACCACTTTTGTGGCTTCAATCGTATCAAAAACTCTTAATTCTGATTTGCGCTCTTTTCCTTCACCATATTTCTTTTTCAGCGATTTAAAGTAATTAATAGCAAAATCAACAATGTGAGCGAGATGGTTTTCGACTTCAGCAATTTGGTCTTCTAACGATTCGATATATGAAGCTGCTTTATCGATATCAAACTTAGAAATACGCTTGATTCGAATCTCAGTAAGTCTTACGATATCCTCTTCAGTAACCGCTCTTTTCAGGTGAGTAATATGAGGTTGAAGCCCTCTGTCAATTGCAGAAATCACCCCTTCCCAGGTTTCTTCTTCTTCAATCTCACGATAGATTCTATTCTCGATAAATATGCGTTCTAACGAAGAAAAATGCCATTGTTCTTGCAGCTCTTTTAATTGGATTTCAAGTTCAGATCTCAATAATTCCACCGTATGATCGGTAGAGCACTTTAGTATTGTTTTTACGTCAATAAACGCAGGCTTGTGATCTTCGATTACGCAGGCCAATGGGGCAATAGAAACTTCACAAGAAGTAAAAGCATAAAGTGCGTCAATAGTTTTGTCTGGGGAAATCCCAGTGGGTAGGTGTATTAAGATTTCTACATTTTCGGCAGTATTATCCTCGACCTTTTTGATTTTAATCTTTCCCTTATCATTTGCCTTTAAAATGGAGTCTATAAGAGAAGAGGTATTCGTTCCATAGGGTATTTCCTGGATAACAAGTGTCGACTTGTCCTGAATTTCAATCCTTGCCCTTACTCTGACTCTCCCTCCACGTAAACCGTCGTTATACTGCGTAGCATCCACAATGCCTCCGGTTGGGAAATCAGGCACCAACGAGAAGCTTCGGTTATTCAAATACGCTACACTAGCGTCAATAAGTTCAATAAAATTATGTGGAAGAATTTTAGTGGATAAACCGACGGCAATACCCTCGGCCCCTTGAGCAAGTAGCATCGGAAACTTTACTGGCAAATGAACAGGCTCCTTCTTTCTTCCATCATAAGAACTTTGCCAATCGGTAATCTTTGGGCTGTAAACAACGTCTAATGCAAATTTGGTAAGTCTAGCTTCGATATACCGTGAAGCAGCCGCACCATCACCTGTTAATAGGTTACCCCAGTTTCCTTGAGTATCAATGAGTAATTCTTTTTGCCCGATTTGTACCATGGCATCTGAGATACTTGCATCACCATGCGGATGGTATTGCATTGTATGGCCAACGACATTTGCAACCTTATTGTATCTCCCATCGTCAAGCTCTTTCAAGGCATGAAGGATTCGACGTTGAACGGGTTTAAACCCATCTTCGATAGCAGGAACTGCGCGCTCTAGTATCACATAGGAAGCATAATCAAGAAACCAGTCTTGATACATCCCCGAAACGGTAACCATCCGTTCGTTAGGTTCAGAACCTTGATTTAACTCATTAGGTGGTAGCTCGCTCATCAACTAGATCTAGTTCAACTTTTAGGTTATTAATAACAAATTCTTGACGATCAGGAGTATTCTTACCCATATAAAAATTGAGCAATTGATCAATACTCATCGCTTTATCAAGAAGTATTGGCTCTAGACGAATCGACTCGCCAATGAAATGCTTGAACTCTTCGGGTGAAATTTCACCTAAACCTTTAAATCGCGTAATTTCAGGCTTAGCACCTAATTCAGCGATAGCTTCCTTTCGCTCCATTTCACTGTAGCAATAAATCGTCTTCTTCTTGTTACGAACCCTAAAAAGAGGTGTTTGAAGAATGTATAAGTGATTCTCCTTGATTAATTCAGGAAAGAACTGCAAAAAGAACGTGATTAAAAGTAGACGTATGTGCATTCCATCAACATCCGCATCAGTAGCGATTACGATATTGTTGTATCGTAAATCCTCCATCGAATCTTCAATGTTTAAGGCTGCTTGTAGCAGATTAAATTCTTCGTTCTCATAAACGATTTTCTTGCTCATTCCGTATGAGTTTAAAGGCTTTCCTCTTAAACTAAAAACAGCTTGAGTGTTTACATCACGAGATTTGGTGATCGATCCTGAAGCAGAGTCTCCCTCGGTAATAAATAAGGTAGATTCAAGACGTCGGTCGTTTTTCAAATCGGTGAGATGTACTCGACAATCTCTTAGTTTCTTATTGTGAAGGCTTGCTTTTTTCGCGCGCTCTTTAGCCAATTTTCTAATCCCAGATAATTCTTTTCGCTCTTTCTCAGCTTGAAGAATTTTACGTTGAATTCGGTCAGCAACTTCAGAATTTTTATGTAGATAGTTGTCTAAATGATGGCCAATAAAATCATTTACGTAGGTCCTGACGGTTGGTAAATCACCTCCCATATCAGTAGATCCCAGTTTGGTTTTGGTTTGACTCTCAAAAACGGGCTCCATTACCTTGATAGCAATCGCAGAAATAATCGACTTTCTTATATCAGAAGCATCGTAATTTTTGCCGTAAAAATCTCGTAGTGTTTTAACTATTGCCTCCCTAAATGCAGCTTGATGCGTACCTCCTTGAGTGGTGTGCTGACCATTAACAAAAGAATGATATTCTTCGTTATACTGGGTTTTAGAATGGGTAATGGCTACCTCAATATCATCTCCTTTGAGGTGGATGATTGGATAAAGAAAATCCTCCGACGGATTTTGGTCTTCGAGCAGATCCTTTAATCCATTTTCAGAGTAGAATTTTTCTCCATTGAAAACTATGGTTAATCCCGGATTGAGATACACATAGTTTTTCAGCATCCGCTCTACATATTCATCACGGTATCTGAAGTTTTTAAAGATATCTGCGTCAGGGACATATTCGGTTCGAGTGCCCTTGCGTTGCTTCGAATCAGATTCATTGTCATTTGAGAGGACCCCTTGTTCAAACTCTGCATGACGCTCTTTATTATCTCTAAAAGAACTCACCTTGAAATAGGTAGAGAGCGCATTAACTGCTTTAGTACCTACTCCATTAAGACCAACAGATTTTTTAAAGGCACGGGTATCATACTTTCCACCAGTATTCATCTTTGAAACCACGTCTACAAGTTTTCCCAGAGGAATACCTCGACCGTAATCTCTTACAACCACCCGTTGGTCTTTAATCGAAATTTCGATGGTTTTACCAGCACCCATGACAAATTCATCGATACTGTTATCTAAAATTTCTTTTAGTAGAATATAAATTCCATCATCAGCACTAGATCCGTCTCCTAACTTTCCGATATACATACCCGGGCGCAACCGGATATGTTCTCTCCAGTCGAGCGATCGTATATTATCTTCGGTATATTGGGTATTTGACATAAATCTGTTAAGGGAAGTACAATATAAGGGGAACCCCTAGCATTTAGCGCCCTGCAGCCCTAGAAGTAATTAACAAAAATCGAGGAAGTTTTACACATTAAAGCGGAAGTGCATTACATCACCATCCTTAACCATGTACTCTTTTCCTTCTACACGAACTTTTCCGGCCTCTTTTACTTTTTGTTCACTTCCGTAATGTTTGTAATCCTCGAAGGCGATCACCTCTGCACGGATAAATCCTTTTTCGAAGTCAGTGTGAATTACTCCGGCAGCGACTGGAGCTGTACTTCCCACTTTAATGGTCCAGGCTCGCACTTCTTTTACCCCAGCAGTGAAGTAAGTTTCTAAATTGAGAAGTTTATAGGCACTTCGAATAAGCTTTGCAGAACCGGGTTCAGATAATCCCATATCCTCTAAGAACATTTGTCGTTCCTCATAAGATTCTAACTCTGTGATATCAGCCTCAGTACCTACCGCTAAAACGATGACCTCCGCATTTTCTGAGGCAACTGTTTCTTTAACACGTTCAACCATAGTATTACCAGTGGCAGCAGCCGATTCATCGACGTTACAGACGTAAAGCACAGGCTTATCTGTAATTAACTGAAGTGAGTTAACAAAAATTTGCTGATCCTTATTTTCGAAGGAAAGGGTTCGAATAGAATTGCCTGATTCTAAACAGCTCTTCAACTGGTCTAGAATTTCTTTTTCCTTTTGAGCTTCTTTATTTCCTGTTTTAGCAGCTCGACTTACTTTTTCTAGGCGTTTTTCAACGCTTTCTAAATCTTTAAGTTGTAATTCGATATCAATGGTTTCTTTATCTCTAATAGGATCAACACTACCATCAACATGAACAATATTAGGATCTTCAAAGCATCTCAGAACATGAATAATAGCATCGGTTTCTCGAATGTTTCCAAGAAACTGATTTCCTAGCCCTTCCCCTTTAGAGGCTCCTTTGACAAGACCAGCTATATCAACGATTTCAACCGTGGCAGGTACTACTCTTTCAGGGTTTACTAGTGACTCCAAAACCTCAAGGCGCGGGTCTGGAACGTTTACCACCCCAACGTTAGGCTCGATGGTACAAAAGGGAAAATTCGCGCTTTGTGCCTTAGCATTCGATAGACAATTAAAAAGGGTCGATTTTCCCACGTTGGGCAAACCTACAATACCTGCTTTCATAAAATAAGGGGTTAGGAATATTAATCGGGGTGCATCAGTCTCTGCTTGGCAAGAAGCACCTCTTCGGTCTCTACCACATTAGGGTCGGGAACACAACAATCAACTGGACATACAGCAGCACATTGAGGCTCTTCATGAAACCCCATGCATTCGGTACACTTGTCGGGAACGATGTAGTAAAATTCATCACTTATCGCTTCCTGAGCTAAATCTGCATCAATGGAATCTCCGTTATTCAACGAAACTTTTCCCGTTAGCTTAGTTCCATCACTATACCTCCAAGAATCTGCGCCTTCATAAATTGCAGTATTCGGACACTCTGGTTCACAGGCCCCACAATTGATGCATTCGTCAGTGATAATGATTGCCATGATATGATGTATTACTTTTGTGCAAAATTAGCTACACTCTAGATAGTAAACAAATGAAGGTTCTATCATTAAGTCAAAGAATTCAAGTCTTAGCCGACCTCGGGGAGATGGTACGATTCGAGTTGAATAACTCGCCGTATAATGAAGCTTTTGAAACCCTATTAAACAAGGTAAATCAAATGAATCCATGGTTTACCATTGAGAGCATAATACAAAGCTTATCCTCTTGGGCTACCCTATTAGAAACAAACCATTTAAATCAGTTTATAAGTGGGTATGATATTCCGCTTTTTGAGAAAAAGAACGATAAGGTTGTGCTCCTTATTTTGGCTGGAAATATTCCGCTCGTTGGTATGCACGATGTGGTTTGTTCTTTTTTGTCCGGATCAAAATCGATGATTAAGATCTCTTCAAAAGACACTCTTTTGATCAATTACCTCATTGAGCAAATAAAACAGATCAACCCAGCAGCTTCGGAATATTTTGAAATTAGTGAGACAAAAGCTCAGGGATTCACCCACGTTATCGCTACAGGAAGTAATAATAGTGCCCGCTATTTTGATCATTACTTTTCGAAATTCCCAAACATTATCAGAAAAAACCGAAGTTCTCTGGCTATTGTAAAGCAGGACACTACAGACACTGAATTGAAAAATTTAGCAAATGATGTTTTTCAATATTTCGGATTAGGGTGTCGAAACGTTACTCAGCTTTGGGTGCCGCGCTCCTTTGATTTTGATCGTTTGAAAAATGCGTTTAAAGCCTATGCCACAGTCATTAATCATAATAAATATGCAAACAACTACGACTATCACAAAGCGATAGCACTGATGAATGGTGACCCATTTATCGACTTTGAATTTATTCTTCTTCAGAATAAACCGATGCTCAAGTCGCCTTTAGGTGTTCTACATTATAATTTTTATGAAAATCTAACTGAGGTTAACAGCTACATCCAAGAACATAGAAAACATGTACAATGTATTGTCTCCTCTGAAAGTTCTTCATCCAATGAGGTGCATTTTGGTCAAACACAGCAACCTAAATTATGGGATTTTGCAGACCAAATTGATACCTTGCAATTCTTATTGTCCTAACCAATGATTAAATCACACAATTTCGGTGCAGGTCCTTGTATTTTACCGAGTACAGTCTTTGAGGAAGCTGCAGAGGCAGTAAAGAATTTTAATGGATCAGGGCTTTCCATTCTAGAAGTAAGCCACCGATCTAAGGCTTTTGTTGAAGTCATCGAGGAAGCTCGAGATCTTCTTCTGAAATTAATGGGTCTTTCAGGCAAAACCCATACAGCACTATTTATGCATGGTGGGGCGTCACTTCAATTTGCTATGGCTCCTTATAACTTTTTGAGTAAAGGTGCAGGCTATGTTAATACCGGAGTATGGAGTAAAAAGGCCATTGTTGAAGCAAAAAAAATCGGGAGAGCGTCCCTACTTTTCGACGGCGAAACCGTCGACTACAAATCAGTACCGAACAAAAAAGAATTAGAAGCTCTACCAACAAAGGGTTACGATTACATTCATCTCACAAGTAACAACACGATTTACGGAACACAATTCAAAGAATTTGGCGCCGTAGACAGCCCATCCATCATCGATATGAGTTCTGATATATTCTCAACCATTAGAGACTATAGCAGTTTTGATCTAATCTATGCTGGGGCTCAAAAAAATATTGGACCTGCTGGTACAACAATCGTAGTGATCAAAAATCAATTTCTACAGCAGATCGTAAGCAGAAACCAATTGTCAATGTTAGACTATAGAAAGCATATTGAGGCCGATTCTATGTTTAACACTCCTACGGTTTTTTCGATTTACACGAGCCTTTTAAATCTTAAATGGCTTGAAGAAAAAACGATCTCAGCAATTTCAGAGAACAATGCAAAAAAGGCAGCACTTCTGTATGACACTCTTGATAAAAGTGCCCACTTCAAAGGTTTTGCTGATAGAGAGAGTCGATCAGAAATGAATGTCACATTCACCATAGAGAATCCGGCTATAGCAGAAGCTTTTGATCTAAAATGTAAGGAAGAAAACATCGTTGGAATTAAAGGCCATCGACTTGTTGGCGGATATAGAGCATCCATGTATAATGCTCTTTCTCTGGAAAGCGTCAAGGTATTAACCGATATTATAGAATATACGGATAATGCATAAAAAAACTTCTTTCATGAATCGACTCAAAGAAAAGTGGCAAATAACCTCCAACTTGCAATTGACAATCATTTTTATTGTTTTTGCCATTACTGGTAGTACAGCTTCCAAAATAGCTGCACCTGTGGTTCATTTTTTTGGAATATACTCAGAAACCAATCCGATCCTTTACTGGCCACTAAGAATCATTTTAATTTTTCCCTTATATCAAGTTCTACTTGTATTATTCGGATGGATCTTCGGTCAATTCAAGTTCTTCTGGGCTTTTGAAAAGAAAATGCTCAAACGTTTGAGGATATTGAAGGATTAGCTCAACTTGCTCGAAAAGTACTTCTCTAATTTTTCAATTTTTGGGTGGATTACCCACTGACAATAAGGCTGTTCTTTGTGTGTACTGTAGTAGTTCTGGTGCTCTAATTCGGCTTCGAAAAATTCTGTCGCCATTTTAATTTCAGTTACTATAGATTTATCGAAAATATTCTCCTTCTCAAGAAGTTCAATAAACTTCAATGTTTCACTTTTCTGATTGTCGGTGGTACAATAGATACCGCTTCTATATTGAGTTCCTTTATCATTACCCTGAGCATTAAGCTGAGTCGGGTCGTGAGTAGCAAAATTGATTTCTAGTAGTTCAGCAATACTGATTACAGCTGTTTCATACTCAATTTCAACACACTCTGCATGACCTGTTCTTCCAGTACAGACCTCGCGATATGCCGGGTTTCGAAATAGCCCATCAATATATCCGGGCTTTACATTCACCACCCCATGAACTCTTTGAAATACCGCCTCTGTACACCAAAAACATCCGCTAGCAAAGTAAATTTTCTCTTTCATAATCTTTATTTTGCGTGAAGTTACATCACAACAATGATTTTAAAAGGTCAAAATCTATATAAGCATTACGAAAACAAACCAGTTATAAACGGTGTTTCGATTGTTGTCAATGAAGCCGAAATTATCGCAATAACAGGAGCTTCAGGGGCAGGCAAGACCACCCTTCTAAACCTATTAAGTGGATTAGAACCCCCTGACGATAGATCTGATTCAAGCCTGACTCTATTGAATAGTGATCTTTTAAACTGTTCTGAAAAGGCCAAATCGAACTATCGAAACAAACACATGGGCTTTATATTTCAATTTCATGGGTTATTGGACGAGTTTAGCGCACTGGAAAACGTCATGCTCCCAGGAAGAATTGCAGGCCAAGACCACAAGATTTTAGAAGAACGTGCCCACTTATTATTACAAAAAATGAATGTTTTAGGACAGAAAGACCAGAAACCTGCAACACTTTCTGGTGGAGAAAGGCAAAGAATTGCTGTGGCTAGATCACTGATCAATGAGCCTTCTATTGTCTTCGCCGATGAACCTAGTGGTAACCTAGATTCAATTAACGCAAGTCAACTTTTTGACATGTTTTCGGAGCTTCGGGAGTTAACAGGTACGTCCTTTTTAATGGTTACTCATGATAAAAATTTGGCGGCTAAGGCTGATCGTATGATAACTCTTGAAAATGGCCAGATTATCTAAAAAAGAATTAAAGCAGTATCTCGATGAAAAAGCTGCTCAGTATGAATCCCCTGAATTTTTAGAAACTGATCCTTTGGGAGTAGTTCATAGAGCTAAAAGTAAACAGGATAAAGAAATACTCGGATTACTGACTGCGCTGATCGCTTGGGGTAATCGAAAGTCAATCATCAACAATGCGGAAAAGATCTTTGAAATTCTCGAAGGTCAACCCCATCATTTTCTCTTAGAACATACCTCTAATGAGATTGAACGCACGACCAAAGGGTTTGTTCATCGAACCTTTAATGAGCGTGATTTAACCTTTTTACTTATTCGGCTAAAGGATTATTACAGTTCTAATAATAGCTTAGAGACTTTATTTCAGACGGATACTCCTTTTTTGAATTCGGGAATATCCAACTTTCGGAATTTTATTTTAGGGACTCCCCATGAAGGCCGTTTCGAAAAGCATCTTGCCGACCCTTCTAAAGGTTCAGCTGCGAAACGAATTCATTTGTATTTGCGATGGATGGTTAGGCCCAATCATAAGGGAGTTGATTTTGGAATTTGGAACAAAATCGATACCGGTCAATTATCTTGTCCTTTAGATGTTCATACCGCTCGAATCGCAAAACAATTAGGATTACTCAAAAGGAAACAGAATGACGCGAAGGCTTTAGAGGAATTAGATACCAATCTAAGAGCATTTGATCCATTTGATCCTGTTAAATACGATTTTGCTCTTTTTGGAATTGGTGCCTTTGAACAGTTTTAGTACTTTAATTCCATCAAATTTTAACACCATGAAAAAACTCTTTGTCTTAGGTTTTATCCTTAGTTCTATGGGATTAATCGCCCAACGCAGTCTTCCTTCAGATACACTGATGGTTAAAGAAGATCGTATTCGAATCGGTAATTCTTGGTTAGAGTATACGGTAGAAGTGGGCACCCAACCAGTATGGGATACCGATGGTAGTGAAATCGCGTATTTACAATACACTTATTACCAGAAGAAAGCTTCGAATCAAGAGGTTAAAGAAACAAGACCGCTAATCATGAGTTTCAATGGGGGTCCTGGATCCGGATCGGTTTGGATGCATCTTGCTTACACAGGTCCTAAAGTATTAACAATTGATGATGAAGGTTTTCCGGTACAACCCTATGGAGTAAAAGATAATCCTAATACGGTGCTTACAGATGCGGATATTGTTTTTATCAATCCGGTAAATACGGGCTACTCAAGAACTATTCCACTAGATCCAAAACAAGTTGATCGTTCAAAATTCTTCGGCATTGATGCTGATATCAACTATCTAGCAGAATGGTTGAATACCTTCGTAACAAGACATAATAAATGGCGAGCGCCAAAATATATCATTGGTGAAAGTTATGGGGGAACCCGTGTAATGGGATTAGCCCGAACCCTTCAAGAGTCACAATGGATGTATCTAAATGGGGTGATCATGGTTAGCCCTGCTGACTATCAGGTGTTACGCGTTGGTGGTCCAGTATCAGAAGCTTTAAATGTCCCCTACTATACGGCTGCTGCACATTATCACAACAAATTACAGAACGGTTTAAATGAATTGGAGTTAACAGAAGCCCTGAAGAAATCTGAAGACTTTACCTTGAACACCTTAATTCCTGCACTTGCTAAAGGTGGATCTTTAAAAGGAAGCGAACGTCAAAAAATCACCGAAGACTTAGCTCGGTTTTCGGGACTAAGAGTATCAGAAGTTGCGGGGCTAA
>Ga0209654_1000429_pt1 | contig 41348 bp, 37 predicted proteins | sample SaaInl1SG_22_DNA_FD_184646 | JGI IMG/M metagenome (GOLD analysis project Ga0209654, IMG submission 184646) | Marine microbial communities from expanding oxygen minimum zones in the Saanich Inlet - ESP_161SG_22_DNA (SPAdes) (version 2) | ecosystem: Environmental > Aquatic > Marine > Intertidal... | reverse complement strand
TTATAAATCTATAACTTTATTATAAAATTGTTGACACTTTTTTACAAACGTATTCTAAAAGTTCTTCGTCCTTTGTTGTAAAAGTGTTTGCTGTATGTGAATCTATATCTATTTGTCCAATATTTTCTCCGTTTACAAAAATAGGAATTACAATTTCTGATTTTACCTTCCAACCACAAGAAATGTAGTTGTCTTGCTCTGAAACATCTTGTACCACAAAGTTCGTATTAGAAACTGCTACTTGCCCACAAATACCTTTTCCAAAAGGAATAATAGTATGCGCTGTTTCTTCGCCTGTATATTGTGCTAATTTCAGCTCTTCTTTATCATCATTTTTAAAATAAAAACCTACCCAATCATAATAAGAAATTTGATTTTCCAATAAGTCGCAGATTGCCTGTAACTTATTACTTACGTTTGTTTTTTCTGTAATAATTGTTGCTACTTTATTTTTTAAAATATCAATTTCCATTTTTGTATCTTCATTTAATAAATAAGTTGCAAATTTAAATGATTTTCTATTGTAAAAAGACATGAAAACACCCTCATTTTGTAATAAATTTACTATAAATATATATTGTAATTCGAAATTTGTAAATTTGTATCATTAATGAAAAAAGCGTTTACTAAAATAACATCTTTATTACTAGCCCTTTTAGTACTACTTTCTACCTTTTCTTTTACGGTAGAAACCCATTATTGTGGCGATTTTTTAATGGATATTTCTTTTATTGGTCATGCTGATGATTGTGGTATGGAAATGGAAAAAAAATCATTTTACAAAAAGAAAAACTGCTGTAAAGACGAGGTAATAACTACAAAAGGGCAAGATGAGTTACAACAATTTAATGAGTTAAAATTAGATTTTGATAAACAACAGTTTGTAACTGCTTTTTTAATTTCTTACCAAGATTTATTTGTAGAAAAGGCATCGAAAAACATTTTTTACAAAGACTTTTCTCCACCTGATATCCCAAGAGATTATCAAATTTTACATCAATCTTTTTTAATTTGATTTTTTAATATTATCAACTATCAAAATCACTTCTTAAACTAGAAGTAATGGTTATTTATTATTAAAAATCAATATCAATGAAAAAAATTATATCTAGTAGTTTTTTACTACTATTCCCAATAATTATTCTTGCACAAACCAACTTAAAAGGAATGATTATGGACAAACAAAACCCTAAAAATCAATTAGGTGTTCCTGGCGCCACAGTAAATTGGCTAAACACTAGTATTGGTGTAGTTACCAATGAAAAAGGTTGGTTTACAATACCCTACAAACCTGAATATAAAAAACTAGTTATAAGCTACATTGGCTTCAAAACAGATACCATAACCATTACTAGTTTAGAGCCTATTCATCATTTTATTACTCCTGAAAATAATTTAGAAGAAATTACCATAAAAAGCAAACGAGATGCTGTACAAAAATCTTTATTTGCTACCACAAATATATTTACAGTAAATAATGATGAGTTGTTAAAAGCTGCTTGCTGTAATTTGGCAGAAAGTTTTGAAACAAATCCATCTATAGATGTTAGTTTTTCTGATGCTTTAACAGGCACAAGACAAATACAAATGTTGGGATTAAAAAGCCCATATTTATTAATAACTCAAGAAAATGTGCCTTCTGTAAGAGGAGCTGCACAAGCTTTTGGATTAACTTTTACTCCAGGAACCTGGGTAGAAAGCATTCAAATTACCAAAGGTGCAGGTTCTGTAGCCAATGGTTTCGAAAGTATTTCTGGACAAATTAATGCTGAATTGGTAAAACCTTTTTCTGACAACAAATTATTTATAAACGCTTACAGTTCTTTAAATGGACGCTTAGAACTTAACACCCATTTTAATGAAAAAATTTCTGATAAATGGCAAGCTGGTTTGTATGTTCATGGAAATTATAGAGGGCAAAAATTTGATAGAAACCACGATAATTTTTTAGACACACCATTGGCAAATCAAATAAATGTAATGAATCGTTGGCAATATACAGATGCACAAAATGGCTGGGTTAGTTTTATAAATTTTAGATTTTTAAATGATGAAAAACAAACGGGCGAATTAAACTATAATCCTGAAACAGATAAAGGAACCACCAATGCTTGGGGAAGTGAAATAGATACCAAACGTTTTGAAACCTCTGCAAAATTAGGCTATGTTTTTCCTGAGCTTCCGTTTCAAAGTTTTGGCCTTCAATTTGCTTATAGCAACCATCAACAAGATTCTTATTTTGGGTTGAATGTTTACGATATAAAGCACGAAAGCTTATATGCTAACCTATTATTTAATTCGATAATTGGTGATACTAGAAACAAGTTTAAAACAGGAATTAGTTTTACATCTGATAATTATGAGGAACTTGTTGAAGTAGGTGTTTTTGATATGAATTTGAAAAGAAAAGAACAATCTTTGGGTGTTTTTTTCGAATATGCTTTCGATAATTTAAATAATTTTAGTTTTACTGCTGGTTTAAGAGTAGACACACATAATTTGTTAGGTAACTTTATAACACCAAGATTACATTTAAGATATGTACCTTGGAAAAATGGGGTTTTTAGAGCTTCTGTAGGAAGAGGAAAAAGAAGTGCTAATATTTTTGCAGAAAACCAGCAATTATTTGCAAGTTCTAGACAAATTAATATTGACAATGTAGGTGGAAACATTTATGGTTTAAATCCTGAAATAGCATGGAATTACGGTGTTTCTTATATGCAAAAATTCAAGCTTATTGAGCAAAAAGGAGATTTAACCTTCGATTTTTACAGAACCAATTTTAGCAACCAAGTTGTTGTAGATTGGGAAAACCCACAAGAAATTTCTTTTTACGATTTAGATGGTAAAAGTATTGCCAATAGTTTTCAGGTTGAATTGTATTATCAATTAAGCAAAGGGTTTAATTTAAGAACCGCCTACAAATATTTTAATGTAGCTACCGATTATAAAAGCGGTAATTTGCAAAAACCTGTTCAGCCTAAAAATAGATTTTTTGCAAATCTATCTTACGAAACTAGTTTACAAGAAAATGGTGCACAATGGAAATTTGATACTACTTTTAATAATATTGGAAAACAGCGTTTACCAAATACAAGTAGCAACCCAAGCCAATATCAAATAGTGGAATTTTCAGATCCTTTTCAATTGTTAAATAGTCAAGTAACTAAAGTGTTTTCTAATCAATTTGAAGTGTATGTAGGTGCAGAAAATTTAACCAATGTTCAACAAAAAAACCCTATTTTAGCAAGTGATAATCCTTTTGGCCCCTATTTTGATACTACCATTGTGTATCAACCAATTTTTGGTCGCGCCATTTATGCAGGTTTACGATTCAAAATTAATTAAATAGCATAAAAATGAAAAAAATAATATTTATACTTAGTCTATTCTTACTTGGCTTTTCTATACAAGCACAAGAAGCAATTCAAAAGAAAAACAAAAATGCTAAAGTTACTTTTAAAGTAGATGGTATTTGTGGTATGTGTAAAAAACGTATAGAAACTGCTGCATTAAAAACAAGAGGTGTAAAATTTGCTATTTGGGATGTAAAATCGCACCAATTAAATCTAATTATGGACGAGCGTAAAACAGATGTAGCCACAGTGCAAAAAAACATTACAGCAGTTGGGCATGATGTTTTATTAGACAAAGATAAAAAATTAGTAGCATCAGAAGAAGCTTATAATTCTGTGCATCCTTGTTGTAAATATAGGGATGAAAAAATTGTTTTAGATCATGAAGGTGATGTAAAAAAGGTAAAGAATTAACTGTCTAAAAAGCCTTACCAATATAAATATGTAAGGCTTTTTAATTTTATGCTATGCACTAAATTAATAGGCTGCGTTAGGGATTGAAATGGCATCCTTTTTTTTTTTTATAAAATTAAGCAATGTAGTTTTATAGAAGAAACCTTGTTGCATTAAAAGCTACTAAAACCACTTAAGCATAAAAAAAAAGATATAATGGAAAGCCCGTTAAAACGCCCAAAAAATAAAATTACTTCGATACTTTCTCTCCAATTGTTAAAAGCTCATTCCATTGTGTAGTAAATCTTGGGCTTCTATGCTTTTTAATTAATCCCCATTCTTTTTCTCTGTTACCCACGGTTGCTAATTTTACCTTGTTTTTACCAAACTTGCTATTAAGCTGGTCTATAACATCAGATAGTTTTTTACTTTCTGCTTTGTGCTCTTGATGAAAAAGACTTATTTGCACTTGGTTTTCTGGAATTAAATGAAATAAATGAACACCTACTTTTTTGTAACGGTACCCAGGTTTGTATATTTTTTTTAATCCTTTTAAAGCTTCTTTGGTTAATTTTATAGTATTGTTTGTAGGCGTATCTAAAGTGATAATTATTTTATTGCGATACTGATTATCTAGATTGCTAAAAGAATTGGTGTGTAAAAAAACTTCGATACAACCTGCTGCAGAACCTTGTTGACGCAACAAATCTGCCACTTCTGCAACGTAAAAACTAGTAGCTTCTGAAATGATACTATAGTCTGTTAACTTTTTTCCGAAAGATTTTGCTGTACCAATGCCTTTTTTGGGTTTTACAATGTCTACCAAATTATGGCAAGGAAAATTATTGAGCTCTCTCCATAAGCGCTCTCCCACAACTGTCATTTCTTTACGCACCCAAGCCAAAGGCATATTTGCAAAATCTAAAGCTGTTTTTGCTCCTGTATTTTCTACACGAATGGTGTGTTTGCGGCCAATACCCCAAATATCTTTTACTTTTGCTACTTGTAATAATTTGGTTCTTTTTTCTTCGGTGTCTATTACTAAAACTCCTTTGTTTTCTGGAATTTTCTTTGCAAATTTATTTGCAATTTTAGAGAGCGATTTTGTTTTTGCTACTCCTACTCCAACAGGAATTCCCGTGTTTTTATGTACACTATTTTTTATTTTATGGGCAATTTCTTCAATTTTATCTGCTGGGTAGTGTGATAAATCTACAAAGCTTTCATCTATACTATATTCTTCTACCATTGGTGAAAATTCTCGTAACGTATCCATTACTCTTTGAGACATATCTGCATACAATGTATAATTAGAAGAAAAACAGGTAACATTATTCGCTTTTAAAATGTCTTTAATTTTAAAAACTGGTTGAAACATTGGTATATGTGCCAATGCTTTTGCTTCTTTATTGGCTGCAATAATACAACCATCGTTATTGCTTAAAACTACTACTGGCTTGCCTTGTAAATCGGGTCTAAAAACTTGTTCGCAAGACGCATAGAAGCTATTACAATCTACTAAAGCTATCATAAAGTAGATTTTATAATGTAGGTAATTACACCCCAAAGTTGAATTTCTTCTTTAGAGTTGGTATCTATTCTTGTAATTTGAAAAGCACCTTCTTTTGCAATTACAGCTAACTGATTATTTTTAGGCGATAGAGATTTATCGATTATCAAAACATCTTTCTCTAAAATATCAAATTCAGCAAAACTATTATCGATAACGCGTACGTAAAAAGTGGCGGAAGGATTGTTTATTAAAACGTCGTTTAAATCTATTCTGGGTTCTGTGTAATGTGTGGCAGGACTAGAAAAACCCGTCTGTTTTGGACGCGCAACTCTATAACTTTTTTTGGTTTTTTGCACCAATTTTGTCTCTCCTGATTTCACACTTTAAAATTACAAGAAAAAGGAATTGATAAATGTTAATTTTAAAGAAGTAATTAACAAATTTTAATTTTAGGAAACTCTCAATAGAAGATGCTGAAATAAAATCAGAAAAAAGATAAAAAGAGTACGTATTTCGTCTTTTCTCAAGATAAATTTCGGACTATTAAAACGCTCAAATAAAAAACCCTTTCAAAGAAACTGAAATAAATTCAGTTCAAATGAAAGAGTTTTTAAGTTTTATAGTTAGATTCTTGCCTGCGCAAGAATAATAACATCTATTAGAATTAGTAACTAAAAACTAAAGTCTAGTATCTGTAATGTTCTGGCTTATATGGGCCTTCTACAGTAACTCCAATATATTCAGCTTGGTCGTTACGTAATTCTGTTAGCTCTACACCAATTTTTTCTAAGTGTAATTTTGCTACTTTTTCATCTAAATGTTTTGGTAACATGTATACTTTATTTTGATAAGCGTCTGCATTGTTCCAAAGCTCCATTTGTGCCAACGTTTGGTTGGTAAATGAGTTAGACATTACAAAACTTGGGTGCCCAGTTGCGCAACCTAAGTTTACCAAACGTCCTTCTGCTAAAATAATAAGATCTTTACCATCTATGGTATATTTATCTACCTGAGGTTTGATTTCTACTTTAGTATCGCCATAATTATTGTTTAACCAAGCAATATCTAATTCGTTATCAAAATGCCCTATGTTACAAATAATTGTTTTGTCTTTTACACCTTTAAAATGTTCTTCTTTTACAATATCTTTATTCCCTGTTGTAGTAATAATGATATCTGCATTCCCCATAACTGTTTCTAGCTTCTTAACTTCAAAACCATCCATAGCCGCTTGTAACGCACAAATTGGGTCTATTTCTGTAACTGTAACAATAGAACCTGCACCTTTAAAAGAAGCAGCTGTACCTTTACCAACATCTCCATAACCACAAACTACTACTCTTTTACCAGCTAACATTATATCTGTTGCTCTTCTAATTGCATCAACAGCAGATTCTTTACAACCATATTTGTTATCAAATTTTGATTTGGTTACAGAATCATTAATATTAATTGCCGGCATTGGTAGTGTGCCATTTTTTACTCTTTCGTATAATCTATGAACCCCTGTTGTAGTTTCTTCTGATAATCCGTTAATACCTGCAGCCAATTCTGGATATTTATCTAAAACCATATTGGTTAAATCTCCACCATCATCTAAAATCATATTTAATGGCTTTTTGTCTTCGCCAAAAAATAAGGTTTGCTCTATACACCAGTCAAATTCTTCTTCGTTCATTCCTTTCCACGCATACACAGGTGTGCCTGTTGCAGCAATTGCAGCAGCAGCTTGGTCTTGGGTAGAAAAAATATTACAAGAGCTCCAAGTAACCTCTGCACCTAAAGCTTGTAAGGTTTCAATTAAAACTGCAGTCTGAATGGTCATGTGTAAACAACCTGCAATTCTTGCCCCTTTTAAAGGTTGTGCATCTCCATATTCTTCTCTCAACGCCATTAAACCTGGCATTTCAGCTTCTGCTAACTCAATTTCTTTTCTTCCCCAATCTGCTAGAGAAATATCTTTTACTTTAAATGGTACGTAAGCTGTATTTGTGCTCATATTTTGTATCTTTATATTCTATTTTTTAGAGGTGCAAAGATACGACTTAGATTTTAAAATATATGGCTCTTTACAAAACATTAACGGTTAACAAAACTACTAAAGTACTGATTTGGAAGATTGAAGAATCTATTGCTGAATTAAAAGAAAACACCCAACTTTCTAAAAAAAGTGAAACTCGCTTAAATTCTATGAGGTCTGAGTTGCACCAAAAAGGTTTTTTAAGTATTAGACATTTGCTAAAAAAAGTAGGTTATACAGATTTTGATTTAGTTTATGATGCCTTTGGAAAACCACATTTAAAAGATGGTAAACACATTTCTATAACCCACTCTTTTACTTTTACTGCCATTATTATTTCTGATGATTTGCATGTGGGTATAGACATTGAAAAACAGCGAGATAAAATTTTAAAAATAGCGCATAAATTTACGCCAATAGAAGAATATAAAACCATTGCAAACCATGATGCTTTAATTAGTAAATTAACCATTGTTTGGGGCGCTAAAGAAAGTTTATATAAAATTTACGGAAAGAAAAAACTACGATTCTTACATCACATTTATATTGAGGATTTTAAGTTTACTGATGAAAAAACAAGTGGAGAAATTAGATATAATGATGAAAAAATGACTTACAAAATAGCCTTTTTAGAGTTTGAAGGTTTTACTTGTGTTTATGCCCATTAAGTTGTTTTTAAAAATAATTGTTTAAAATTTTCTTGGATTTTTTGCTGTAAAATTTCCAAAGGCACACCTTTTAGTTTTGCCACTTTTACGTAAACCTCTACAATGGCATCGTCTTTATCATCGGTTTCTAAAAATAGTTTTTCTAAGGGCACTTTTGCAACCACTTCTTGCAACTTTTTATGGTTGATAATGGCTGTTCCAAAAGATAGTAAAATTCCGTTTTTTAATAAACTTTGGGCAACCTGCCAATTTTTATTGAAACCATGTACTAGCCAAACTTGTGTTGGTTTTAGCTCTTTTTTTAACTCTATAATGTCTTGATATGCTTTTACACAATGAATTATTAAAGGTTTTTGGTATTTTTCTGAAAGCTGAATTTGCTTTTTAAAAACAGTTTTTTGTAGCTCAAAATCGGTTTTTATGGCTTTATCTAAACCACACTCGCCCAAAGCAACACAGTTTTTATGTTGTAGTTTTTTGGCTACTATTAAAAGTTCTTCTTCAATTTTATTTTTATTGATAAACCAAGGATGAATACCTACAGAAAAAGGCGAAGTAAAATCTAATGAAACTGGATATTTATTTGCTACGGAAAATACGTTTTCGGAAAGTTGTTTTTTATGTGTATGGATGTCTATAAAATCCAAATTGTTATTCTTTGTTTTTAGAATCTATAATGATGGTTACTGGGCCATCGTTTAACAATTCTACTTTCATATCTGCACCAAACTCGCCAGTTTGTACTTTTTTATCGAGTTCTATTTCTAAAGTTGACACGAATTTCTCATACAAAGGAATAGCAATTTCTGGTTTTGCAGCTTTTATGTAACTAGGTCTGTTTCCTTTTTTGGTTGCTGCATGTAACGTAAACTGACTTACTACTATTACTTCTCCATCGCAGTCTTTTAGAGAGTTGTTCATTACGCCATTTCCATCATTAAAAATGCGCAGATTTGCAGTTTTTCTAACCAAAAAATCAACATCTTTTTGACTATCATCTGCAACAATACCTAATAGAACCAATAAACCTGTTTTTATATTGGCAACTTTTTCATCATTAATAGTAACGCTTGCTTTTGATACTCTTTGAATTACTATTTTCATAATCAGTCATTATCTTCTTCGTTCCAAATATCGGTTCTAAAGTGTTCTGTTTCTTCTTCTCCCTCTATAATTTGCAGGTAACTTTTGTAACGAGACCAAGAAACTTCTTCATTTTCTAACGCTTCTTTTACAGCACAGTGTGGCTCTTTTAAATGGATGCAATTGTTAAACTTACAGTCTTGCTTTAGGGCAAAAAACTCCGGAAAATAATCGCCCAATTCGTATTTATCCATATCTACCACTCCAAAACCTTTGATACCTGGTGTATCTATAATTCTGGCGTTAAAACTTAAATCGAACATTTCTGCAAAGGTTGTTGTGTGTTGCCCTTGTTTGTGTTGGTCTGAAATTTCTTTAGTTTTTAAATCTAAACTGGGCTCTATTGCGTTTACCAATGTGGTTTTACCAACTCCAGAATGTCCTACAAACATAGAAGTTTTACCTTGCATCATTTCTTTTACAGTAGTTACGTTTTTCTTTTCGGTTGCAGATACTTCTACACACTTATAACCAATAGCTTCGTAAATATCTTTGAGGTATAAAATTTCTGCTCGTTCTTCAATTTCGTAGGCGTCTATTTTATTAAATACTAAAATTACGTCTATTCTGTAGGCTCTTGCAGAAACTAAAAAACGGTCTATAAATGTGGTAAATGTAGGTGGATTATTTATGGTGATTAATAAAAAAACTTGATCTATATTGGCAGCAATAATATGTGTTTGCTTAGACAGGTTTACAGATTTACGAACAATAAAATTTTCTCTATCTAATATTTTTTTTATGACTCCTGTTTCTTCATCTCCTTTTTTTTCGATATCAAATTGCACTTGATCGCCAACCGCAATTGGGTTGGTACTTTTAATGCCTTTGATTCTGAATTTGCCTTTAATTCTACATTTATGAAAGTTTCCTAAAGTATCTTTTACAAAATACCAACTTCCTGTAGATTTGTATACTGTTCCTGTCATTATTACAAAGATGCAGAATTTTAAGTAATTATTTGGATGTCAGTTCGAGTGATTTTCGATTTTTTTGAGAAAATTGTATCGAGAACTTGTTAAAATTGAGAAAACTTCTGGATACAAAATTTCTGAAAAAAATTTGATTCGAAGTAATAGTGTGTTAAAAGTTTACTTTATTAAACTAACAAAGAAGACTCTTTAGGTTTTTAAAACCTGAAGGGGGCAGAAAATATGATAAAAGTTCGTTTTACAAACTTCCTTTTTTTAGTTTGCCATACGCGTTAAGGATTGAGTGACCTGTTTGAGCTCTTTTTTGTTGTTGACAAAAAAAGCGAGTAACGAAAGCCTGACCCTTGTGGTAACGCACAAAAAAAGCCACAAATTCGATAATTATTTACGAATTTGTGGCTAATAGTTTTGATAAAAAAAATACTAAATCGAGTTCAGCATAAATTACCCGTTAATAATTTTTTCTTGATGATTGATAGATTCTTGGTGAATTGCTTTAAACATTTTTAAAACAAATTCTTCGCTTAAACCTTTGCTACTCCCTTCTAAAACCATGTTTCCTAAAATCTCATTCCAACGTCTAGATTGTAAAACAGCTACATTTTTTTCTTTTTTTAATTCGCCTATTTTGTCAGCAACTTGCATGCGTTTTGCTAGCAATTGAATTAATTGCTCATCTACCACATTAATTTGAGCTCTTAAATTCTCTAAAGACTCTCTGTATTCTGGGGCAGTTTCTGTGGTTTTCTTGATTTTTAAATCTTCCATAATCTGCTTTAACTTTGTAGGTGTAACCTGTTGTGCAGCATCTGACCATGCATTATCTGGATCCCAATGGGTTTCTATCATTAAACCATCAAAGTTTAAATCTAAAGCGGCTTGCGAAACATCAAAAATCATTTCTCTATTTCCTGTAATATGCGATGGATCACAAATTAGAGGTAAGTCTGGAAAACGATTTTGAAATTCAATAGCTATTTGCCATTCTGGAACATTTCTATATTTGGTTTTTTCATAGGTAGAAAAGCCTCTGTGGATTGCTCCTAAATTTTTAATTCCTGCGGTATATAATCTTTCAATACCACCCAACCATAATGATAAATCTGGGTTTATAGGGTTTTTTACCAATACAATTTTATCAGTCCCTTGTAAGGCATCTGCTATTTCTTGCATTATAAAAGGAGAAACTGCAGTTCTTGCACCAATCCATAATAAATCTACATCATGTTCTAATGCTAATTTACAGTGCGCAGCATTGGCAACTTCAGTACAGGTCTTCATACCTGTTTCTTCTTTAACCTTTTTTAACCAACCTAAACCTAAGGCACCAACGCCCTCAAAGTTTCCTGGTCTTGTTCTTGGTTTCCAAATTCCTGCTCTATAATAGTTTACATCAGAATCTTTTAATTCGTGCGCAATTTTTAAAACCTGTTCTTCGGTTTCTGCACTACAAGGCCCTGCTATTACTAGTGGATGTTCAAGTTTCATATCATCCAACCATGTTCTTAATGCTGCTGTATTCTTCATTTTTCTACTTATTTTGGCTATTATTTTATGCCGTTTAAAATTTGTTTTATATAATTTGTGTTCTCCATTTGGTTAAAAATTTCGGAGAAATTATCTTGTTGCATCAACTCTTTAAAATGTTGCAAATTGCTAATGTATTCTTCTAAAGTTTCTATTACGTTTTCTTTATTCTGCTTAAAAATTGGGGTCCACATTGCTGGACTACTTTTTGCTAAACGAACTGTAGATTCGAAACCAGAACCTGCCATATCAAAAATATCGCGCTCGTTTTTTTCTTTATTAATTACTGTTTTACCTAACATAAATGCGCTTATGTGAGATAGGTGCGAAACATACGCAATATGTTTATCATGAGAAACTGGGTCCATATAACGAATACGCATTCCAATAGCTCTAAAAAGCTCTAAAGCTTTTTCTTGTAATTTAAAAGTTGTTTTTTCTACTTCGCAAATAATATTGGTTTTCCCTTTATATAAGCCAGAAATTGCTGCTGTGGGTCCAGATTTTTCTGTTCCTGCAATTGGGTGACATGCTAAAAAGTTTCTTCTTCTTTTATGATGTTCAACCTCTTTACAAATAGCTTCTTTTGTAGAACCTGCATCTACCACTAAAGTGTTATCTGATATTTTGTCTAAAATAGTTGGTAGTAATTTTACAGTGGCATCTACAGGAATTGACACAATTACCAAATCTGCATTTTCAAGATCGTCTAAAGTTGCTTTTTTATCAATTAGTTTTAAATCTAATGCCTTATTTAAGGTTTCATCTTTTCTACTAATACCATGAATTATAACTTCTGGGTTGTAGTTTTTAATATCAATCGCAAAGCTTCCTCCAATTAAACCAATGCCGATGCAAAATATATTTTTCATATTGATAATACTTTAAGCTAAAAGCTTATGACTTATAGCCTATTTATTGCTTCTTTAATTATTTCTTTTGTTACACATAACGAAAAACGAATATAACCTTCGCCTTGAGAACCAAAAATAGTTCCTGGTGTTATAAAAATATCTTTATCGTATAAAACTGCATCTGTAACTTCTTCAGATTTTTTTCCTTCAGGAATTTTTGCCCAAACAAATAAACCTGTTGCATTTTTACTGTATTTTGCATCTAACTTATCTGCCAATTGCCAAATGAGTTTTCTGCGTTCTTGGTACACTTTATTTTGTGCTACAAACCAATTATCAGACAATTGCAAAGCCTCTACAGCTCCTTTTTGAATACCGTAAAACATCCCAGAATCCATGTTCGATTTTACTTTTAAAATCTCGTTGATAAAATTGGCATTTCCTAAAACCATACCAACTCGCCAACCAGCCATATTAAAGGTTTTACTTAAAGAATTTAACTCTAAAGCAATGTCTTTTGCCCCTGCTACTTGTAAAATACTTATTGGGTTATCGTTTAAAATAAAACTGTATGGATTGTCATTAATAATTAAAATTTGATGCTTTTTACCAAAAGCAACCAACTTTTCAAAAGTTTCTAAAGTTGCATTGGTACCTGTTGGCATATGTGGATAGTTTACCCACATTATTTTTACATCACTTAAATCTTGTTGCTCTAATTCTGTAAAATTAGGTTGCCAATTTGTAGCATCGCTTAAATTATAAAACAAGGGTTCTGCACCTACTAATTTTGTAACAGAGGTATAGGTTGGGTATCCAGGATTTGGAATTAAAACTTTATCACCTTCATTTAAAAAAGCCATAGAAATATGCATAATCCCTTCTTTGCTTCCCATTAATGGCAACACTTCATTTTCTGGATTTGTAAGCACAGAAAATTTATTTTTATAAAAATTAGTGATGGCATTTCTTAACTCAGGTAATCCTTGATAAGATTGATATTTGTGTGCCGAAACATCATTTAAACTCCCTTGAATAGCTTCTAAAACTTTTGTTGGCGGTTTTAAATCTGGTGAACCAATTCCCATATTGATAATAGGTTTTCCTGCAGCCATTAACCCCCTAACTTCTCTTAATTTTTTTGAGAAGTAGTATTCTTTAACGGTATTTAATCTTTTTGCTGATGCTATCATTTTCTACCACTTTTATAAGTTCCTAAAATCTTAAATTCTTCTGCCATTATTTCTATAATTGACTCTGCTTTTTGATAATCTTTGTAATCGTCAAAAGTAATATCTACAAAAAACGAATATTTCCAAGGAGTTTTTATTACGGGCAATGATTGAATTTTGGTTAAATTCATTTTACAATCGCTTAGTACATTTAAAATAGTTGCTAAACTTCCTCTTTTATGGTCTAATTGAAATTTTAAAGACGCTTTATTTATTTGATTTACTCTATGATTGGGTTCCGTAGTTTGTACAATTACAAATCTTGTCGAATTTTGTTTAATCGTCTGAATTTCATCTTCTAAAACTTGCAAACTAAAAATATCTGCAGCAATTTTTGGTGCAATTGCAGCAATGCCTTTTAAATTTTCTTTGGCAATTCTTTTAGCAACCTCAGCAGTATCTACATCTTCTACCAATTTAATTTGTGGGTGGTTTTTAAAAAATTCTTTACATTGTAACAATGCCATTGGATGCGACCAAACTTCTTTAATATCTGAAATATCTTGACCTTTTAACGCCATTAAATGATGGTGAATATTTAAATACTCTTCATCTATGATATATAAGTTATTACTATCAATTAAAGCATAATTAGGTATAATTGAACCTGCAATGGTATTTTCTAAAGCCATTACCCCAAGACTTGCCTCTCCTTTTAACAAGCTATCTACCAAAGCATCAAAAGACATACATTCTATTAATTGAATGTTGTCTCCATAAAAGTCTTTTGCAACTTTATGGTGGTTTGAGCCTTGAGCTCCTTGTATGGCAATAATTTTTTTCAAACTTTTTAAATTATATCAAAAAAAAAGCCTCGAAGTAAATTCGAGACTTTATATTTTAGAAATGTTTTTAACAACATGATACAAAGTCTCTCCTCTTACTAAAAAAGTAAAAGTAAAAATAGAAACGAGTAAAATTGTTATTTGACATTTTATGCTCTTTATTTTGAGCTACAAATCTAGATATTAAATTTAGATATACAAATTTAATTTATAATAATATATAAAAATTTACAATTTGTTAAAAATAAAGCAATAAAGAGCTATTTATTTATGAATTTTTATAAAAAAACAAACACTTGGTATATATGTCGAAAAATACAAGCCTATATATTTACCATAAACTTTTTTAATTTGGTATCTAAGTTTACTTAAAAACAGCAATTTAGACTATAAAATAGTAAGCTATTAAAGTTTTTTAATAAAAAAATAATCCTATATTTGCAGCTTCAATAGAAAATCTGTTGAAATACATAAAAATCATTTAAATAATATTGGCATGTACTTAACTAAAGAAGTAAAAGAAAGCATCTTCGAAAAACACGGTAAAGGAAAAAACGATACGGGTTCTTCAGAAGGGCAAATTGCGTTATTTACGCACAGAATTAATCACTTAACTGAGCATTTAAAAAACAATCGTAAAGATTATAATACAGAACGTTCATTAGTAATGATGGTAGGTAAACGTAGAAGTTTGTTAGACTATCTAAAGAAAAAAGATATTGCAAGATACCGTGCAATTATTAAAGAATTAGGAATTAGAAAATAATTCTTACACTAAAAAAGAGGAGCTATAAACGCGCCTCTTTTTTTGTTTAAAATTCTTTTGGGTTACCCCAAAAACAAACAAAAATATATTCTGCCTAACAAACAGACTATATATAAAAAATCAAAAATAGTAACAGCATTTTTGAATTTCCATTGGAAAACACACAACAAAACAACAACGCAACAACAAACAAATTAAAAATTTAGAATTAAAATTTTATGATTCCAAAAGTATTTAGAGAGGTTATAGACCTTGGAGATGGAAGAACCATCTCATTAGAAACCGGTAAATTAGCGAAACAAGCGCACGGTTCTGTTGTTGTTCAAATGGGTAAAGCAATGTTATTATGTACTGTAGTATCTAACTACAAACAAAGTGATGTTGATTTTTTACCACTTACAGTAGATTATAGAGAAAAATTTGCTGCTGCAGGACGTTATCCTGGAGGATTCTTCAAAAGAGAAGCAAGACCAAGTGATGGCGAAGTATTAACAATGCGTTTAGTAGACCGTGTTTTACGTCCATTATTTCCAAAAGATTACCATGCAGAAACACAAGTGATGATACAATTAATGTCTCATGACGAAGATGTAATGCCAGATGCATTAGCAGGTTTAGCTGCATCTGCAGTTATCCAATTATCAGACATTCCTTTCGAAACTCCAATTTCTGAAGCACGTGTTGCAAGAGTAAATGGCGAGTTCGTTATCAACCCAAACAGAGCACAGTTAGAAGAATCTGATATTGATATGATGATTGGTGCTTCTGCAGATTCTGTGATGATGGTAGAAGGTGAAATGGATGAGATTTCTGAAGAAGAAATGGCAGACGCTATTAAATTTGCACACGAAGCTATTAAAGTACAATGTGCTGCACAAGTTCGTTTAGCAGAGGCTTTTGGTAAAAAAGAAACTCGTGAGTACGAACCAGAAAGAGAAGATGAAGATTTAGCTAAAAAAATAAATGATTTAGCGTACGATAAATGTTATGCAATTGCTAAAAAAGGGACTTCTAAAGCAGAACGTTCTGAAGCTTTTGCTGCTGTAAAAGAAGAAATTACAGCTACTTTTTCTGAAGAAGAATTGGCAGATTTTGGTGGTTTAATTGGAAAATATTTTAACAAAGCACAAAAAAATGCTGTTAGAGAATTGACTTTAGCAGAAGGTTTACGTTTAGACGGACGTAAAACTACAGATATTAGACCTATCTGGTGTGAGGTAGATTATTTACCATCTACACATGGTTCCTCTATTTTTACAAGAGGAGAAACACAAGCATTAGCAACTGTAACTTTAGGTACATCTAGAGAAGCAAACCAAATAGATATGGCTTCTTACGAAGGTGAAGAAACTTTCTACTTACACTATAACTTCCCTCCTTTTTGTACAGGTGAAGCACGTCCATTAAGAGGAACATCTCGTAGAGAAGTAGGTCATGGTAATTTAGCACAAAGAGCCTTAAAAGGAATGATTCCTGCTGATTGCCCTTACACAGTTAGAGTTGTAAGTGAAGTTTTAGAATCTAATGGTTCATCTTCTATGGCAACAGTTTGTTCTGGTACAATGGCATTAATGGATGCTGGTGTTCAATTAAAAAAACCTGTATCGGGTATTGCTATGGGATTAATTTCTGATGGTGATCGTTATGCAGTTTTATCTGATATTTTAGGTGATGAGGATCATTTAGGAGATATGGACTTTAAAGTAACAGGAACTGAAGATGGTATTACTGCTTGTCAAATGGATATTAAAGTAAAAGGTCTTTCTTACGAAATTTTAGTAAATGCACTAAAACAAGCAAGAGATGGTCGTTTACATATTTTAGAGAAGTTAACAGATACTATTGCTGCACCAAATACAGATGTTAAAGCACATGCTCCAAAAATGATTACCAGACGTATTCCTAATGATATGATTGGTGCATTTATTGGTCCAGGTGGAAAACACATACAAGAATTACAGAAAGAAACAGGAACTACTATCGTAATTACTGAAGACGCTGTAACTGAAGAAGGTATTATAGAAATTTTAGGTACAAAACCAGAAGGAATTGAGCAGGTAATTGCTAGAATTGAATCAATGTTATTTAAACCAGAAGTGGGTAGCGTTTACGAAGTAAAAGTAATTAAAATGCTAGATTTTGGTGCTGTTGTAGAATATGTAGAGGCTCCAGGAAACGAAGTATTATTACATGTTTCTGAATTAGCTTGGGAACGAACAGACAATGTTTCTGACGTTGTTAAAATGGGCGACGTTTTAGATGTAAAATACTTTGGTATAGACCCTAGAACACGTAAAGAAAAAGTTTCTAGAAAAGCACTTTTACCAAAACCCGAAGGTTATGTTGCTAGACCCCCAAGAGATAACAACAGAGGTAGAGATAATCGCGGAAGAGACAACAGACGTGATGACAGAAAACCAAGAGAACCTAGAAAAGAAAATTAATCTTTTAATTTTTAAATAAAAAACAAACCTGTTAAGTTTTAAAACTTAACAGGTTTTTATTTACTAGATTATTTGCTTAAAATAAAATTGCTAATTCACACAAAAAAGTTATGAGAAATTAGAAATCTGGTCTTCTAATTGCTCCCATTGCTCCATTAAAGTCTCTACTTTTGCTTTTTTAGCTTTGTATTTTTCAAAGAAATTAGGTCTCGAAGAAACTTCATCATAGTTTTTTGCCAATTCTAAATCAATTTTTTCGATTTCGGTTTCTAAATCGGCTATTTCTGTTTCTATATTAGAAAGTTTGTTGTTTAGTTTTTTTAAGGATTTTTCTTGTTCTCTGGATAATTTATGTGCTTCTTTTTTAGAAGTATCTTTGGCAACTTTTACAACGGTTTTCTTTTCTGCATCTCGTAAACTTTCCATCTTATGTTGTTCTAGGAAATAATCGATATCACCTAAATATTCTTTAATTTCTTTGTCTTTAAAACCGTAGACAGTAGTAGTTAATCCTTGTAAAAACTCTCTATCGTGAGAAACCACAATTAAAGTACCATCAAAATTATTTAAAGCTTCTTTTAAAACAGTTTTAGAGGCTATGTCTAGGTGGTTTGTAGGCTCATCCATTATTAAAACATTAAAAGGTTGTAATAATAATTTACACAATGCCAAACGATTTCTTTCTCCTCCAGAAAGTACTTTTGCTTTTTTATCTACTGCATCTCCACCAAATAAAAACGAACCTAACATGTCTCTAACACGCATTCTGTTACTATCTGTAGCAGCATCTTCCATGATTTCTAAAACCGTTTTTTCTGGTGGTAGATGTTCTGACTGATTTTGAGCAAAATACCCTATTTGTACATTATGGCCTAATTTTAAATGGCCTTCAAAAGGAATTTCACCTACCATCATTTTTGCTAAGGTAGATTTTCCTTGACCATTTTGCCCAACAAAAGCAATTTTGCTATTTCGTTCTATCAATAAATCTACACCTTCTAAAACGTGTTTATCACCATAACTTTTTGATAAATTTTCTGCCTCTACAATAATTTTACCAGGTTCTTTAGAAACTGCAAAACGTACATTCATCGCTTGGTTATCATCTTGGTCTACCTCAATCAACTCAACCTTATCTAGTTGTTTCATTAAAGATTGTGCCATAGATGCTTTACTTGCTTTTGCTTTAAATTTATCTATTAATTGTTGTTTTTGTTTTATTTCTTTTTCTTGATTTTTCTGTGCCTGTAATTGTTTTTCTTTAATTTCTCCTCTTAATAACAAAAACTCTGAGTAAGGTTTTTTGTAATCGTAAATTTGTCCTAAAGAGATTTCTATGGTTCTGTTGGTTACATTGTCTAAAAACATTTTATCGTGCGAGACTAATACAATTGCACCTGCATAAGACTTTAAAAAGTTTTCTAACCAAATTATAGATTCGATATCTAAGTGGTTTGTGGGTTCATCTAACAGTAAAACATCATTATTTTGCAATAATAATTTTGCCAATTCGATTCGCATTCTCCATCCACCAGAAAAAGTATCTGTTAGTTTGTCAAAATCTTCTCTTTGAAAACCTAAACCTTGTAATATTTTTTCTGTATCTCCTTGATAATTGTATCCTCCTAAAAGTTCGTAACGTTCTGTTTTTTCTGTTAAATCGTGTATTAACTGGGTGTAACCTTCACTTTCGTAATCGGTTCTTTCTGCCAATTGCTTGTTAATTTCGTCTAATTGCAGTTCGATTTGTTTAATCTCTTCAAAAGCTTGATAGGCTTCCTCTAAAATAGTTCTGCCTTCTACAAAATCTATATCTTGTCTTAAAAACCCAATTTGCACATCTTTATCAAAAGCCATAGTACCACCACTACTTTCTATATCTTGAGATAATACTTTAAGTAATGTAGATTTTCCGGCGCCGTTTTTACCAATCAAACCAATTCTATCTCCTTTATTTAGTTTAAAGGTTATTCCTGAAAATAAATCAGTTCCCATAAATGAAACTGTTAAATTATGTACGTTTAACATGAAATGTAATGATTGTTACTTAATTAAAGGTGTAAAAAATTTACCTTTGCAAAAGTAGATAATTTTTAAGGTACAGATGTTTAAAAAAGGAACAAAAATATATAGCATAGTAAATGGCAAATGCCCGAAATGTCATGAGGGTGAATTTTTTAAATATAAATTCACATTTCATCCAACAAAAATTACACAATTGCATACACATTGCCCAAAGTGTAATTTAAAATACATGATGGAACCTTCATTTTTTTATGGAGCTATGTATGTAAATTACGGAATTACAGTAGCACTTTCTGTAGCTACTTTTATAATTTCTTCTTTATTTTTTGGTTTCTCTTTATTACAATCTTTTGCAGCAATTATTATTACACTTATTGTTTTAGCGCCTGTAAATTTGCGTTTGTCTAGAATTCTTTGGATAAATATGTTTGTTAGTTTTAAAAAATAAATCGTTTAATATCTATTTCTTTGTCTAATTCTTTACCTTGTTCTAAGTGTAAAAATAAACTCTTTGCAACTGTAGGTGCAATCATTACACCACGAGTACCCAAACCATTTAAAACGCACAATTGCTTATGTTTTGGATGCACACCAACCATAGGTCTTCTATCCTTTACACTAGGTCTTATACCTGCTGTTTGGTTCACGATCTTATAAGGTACACTTATAACTTTTTCTAGTTTTTCTACCAATTCTTGTTTACCTTCTTCAGAGGGTTTAGAGGTTTTATCTTTCCAATTAAAAGTTGCTCCTACTTTGTAATAATGATTTCCTAAAGGAAGCACAAACAGTGTAGATTTTAATAAAAAATCAATATTTAATGCTGGTGCTTGTATGGTTAACAATTCTCCTTTGGCTTCTTTTAGTGGTAAGTAATTAAAAAAAGGATTTTTTTTAACACCAAAACCTTCTGCAAAAACAATTTTAGTTGCACTTATATCTTTGTAGTTTAGTGTTTCTTCTAAAATATCTAATTGATCATATTTAAAATGCTCGTTTATCAGACATTTGTTTTCTAACAGGTAGTTTCTATAAATTTCTACTAACTTTAAAGTATCTATTCTTCCTGTTTCTGTGACATTGCCAAAATTGTAATGGGCTATTACACCATCATAATTATTTTTATCTAATTTTTTATCTAAATATCTAGTTAATTTGGGTTTATCTAAGGCTGTAAACCAATTATTTTGGTCTTCTATAGATTTAAATACTTTTTTTGTAATAAATTTTTGATCAAACTTTTTGTTAAATTTTTTTTCTAATGCATCATAAAATGGAAGTGCTACTGCTAATTGTTCTGTAGCGTTCCAAACTGGCGTAAATCTTTTTAAAATTACAGGATTATAAACCCCTCCAGCCACTAAAGAAGAGGTTTGAGAGTTGTCCTCGAAAACCATAAAAGTTTTTTGAGCGTTGATCAATTCTTCTACAAAAGCTAAACCTGCCAAGCCTAAACCTACAATTATATAATCTACTTTCATGCTACAAAAATAGGAAGTTTTTTATTTGATTTTTTCAACGTGTTTATAAAAATAGATACCCATAAAAAAACGTTTGCTTTCGCAAACGTTTTTTTATAAAATATAGGTGAGATTTTAATAATTCCACATGTCCATTTCTCTATTTCTAATATCTTCTTTTATTTTGTTTGCTTCTAGCAACTGGAATAAAGAATTCCCTCTAACATAGTCTTCTATAGCTCTGTTGCCGTAAATGTTTTCTTCTCTAACAATGACTGAGTTAAATCTTCTTGCATTTAACATATGATCAAATGATATTGGGTACGAAGTATTTTTGGGGTTGAATACTTTTGCATCATGCAAAACTTCTCTTGCATCTGGAAAAAATATCCAAAACAAATCATATAATTTATCATCTTCTATATCTTCAATACCTAAAGTTTGTACATCTTTACCCATTGGTGCAATAGCTAATAACCTATATTTTAATTCTCCATGACGTTTGTCAAAATACCAGATTCCTTTCAACATATACCCTTCTACGTCTTGGGTTTGAAGTCTAATGGTATTCTTATATCCATTTTCTTCTCGAATACTAGTTAATCTAGAATCTATCTCACCTTGAGTAATTTTAGAGGTAAAATAGGAATCTGTATATGCTTCTTTAATTTTACCTTGTTTGATTCCTTTAATTAAGGTATCAAACAAAGACCTTCTATCTGAAGATATATTTGTAGTATCTATAGGAAAATAGTAAGGTAAATTAATTTTTTGATTCAAATCGATAAATTCCCAAACTACTTTAGACCATAATACATCTCTATCATGTACATAACCATAAGGTATTGGACCATCATTATCAGCTGCTAATTGTTGCTTGCTTTTAACACCAATTTGATCTACAGATTTTGCATTTAATAAATTTGCTTGAGCGTATGTAGAACCGCTTGTAATGAAAGCAAAGAATACTATGACACAATTTTTAAACATTTTAATCTTTTATCTTAGTTATTTAACTCTATACTTACAGGAAAAACTTTTGGAATTGGCACCCCATTTGCTGTAGCTTTAATGTCGTAAATATTAATTTGATCACCTCTTCTTGCTCTTTGCAACTTTTGTTTTGCTGCACCAGTTAGTCTGTCTCCATTTACAATAATAGTTAATTGTCCAGGTATTTTAATCTTAAAGCCTGTTACTTTAACTTTTAAATCAAAATCAAAATCTTCATACCCTGCTGTAATTGGTATATTCGCTAAACCTGATTTTGGCATTCTTACTGTACCAGATTGATTACGAACAAGACCAACAGCTGGTGGTATATCTTTAATTCTAAAAGTAGCTTTTGAGTTTACAATTTTACCACTACTTAATTTTGCACTAACATTAATCGTTGTAATTTTACCAGCTCCAGGTCTTATAATATATTTCCCTCTACTACCTGTTAATTTTCCACCAGTAGCAGATACACTTAAATTATTATCACCAACGCCTGGTAATGATACAGATATTGGGTTATCTAAACCTCTATAAACCACATTCATTTTATCTGCAGATACTACTGCAGAACTTGGCTCTGCTATTACAGAATATTTACTTTCAAATGGTACTGGAACTTCCTCTCCATTTTCTCTGAAGTAAATTGTACCTTTTATTGTTTTCTCACCAACATTACCTGCTGGCATGTTTAAAATTACTTGTCCGTTTTGTACAGCATCTGTTGCGTCTTTACCATTTAAAATAACTTTATCTGGCACTAAAGATGCATCGTATCTACCTAAAACAACTTCTCCTGTAATCTTTTCTCCTGCAAAATATGCACTTTTATTTAGACGTACAATACCCGTATAATTGTTTAATGATAAAGCTTCTTCTAACTTACCTCCTAAAAGGTCTGTAACAATATCAGATTCTGTATTTCTGATATCTGCCTGCATTTGTGTAAAGCTTGTTAATGAGGCTATCATTGGAAAACCTTCATATCTAGCTTTTAAAAATGGAACTTCTTTTTCTGTTTCAGAATCTATTACTGGATTTGTAGAAAATCTTTTCTTTAAAACATTTACAAATTTACTATCACTCCCAATGACTTCTATTACATTTGTTCTGTAAGTATTTATTCTATCTAAAAATTCTTGACCTTCTGCAGTGTAGGAATCTCCTTTAAAGAAATATGTATCTAACCAATCGGTTTTGTCCATTGCTTCATAATCATATTTATCTTCAATTTCAGTCAACATTTTAGACTTTATTACAGCTAAATAATCATAAAAATCATTTGAATAGGTTTTAATTTTATCTGCTTGAACTTTTAACGGTCCAAATTTTTCTTTCTGTTCTGATGCTTTCAAATCTAAATTTGCATAAGCTTCTTTATTTTTCTTGATTGTAGAAATATTATTCTCTACCAATTTTTCGTTCATAAAACCAAAAGCTGATAAAACCTCTTTACTCATATTCATTGCTAACATTGCAATAAATACGAGGTACATTAAGTTAATCATCTTTTGTCTTGCGGACATTTTTCCTCCTGCCATTCTAATTAGTTTTTAAGTTGTTATACATTTGTTTTAACTAATTATTATTTTGTAGACATTGCAGAAAGCATACCACCATAAACTCCATTTAAAGAAGACATGTTTTGTGCCAAAGCATCCATTTGTTCTTTTAATTTTTCTGTATTTTCTACAACAGCTGTATTTAAGTCTGCTTGTTTGCTTGTATTTTCTACTTGTACTTTATACAAGTTATTTAAAGACTCCATTTGTAAGGCAGCTTTAGACATTTCTTCATTGTATTTATTTGTAGATGCCACAGATTCTGATGCTGCAGATAAACCTTCTGCTGCATTTTGAAAATTCTTCATACTAGCACCTAGACTTTCCATTAAACTTGAATCAATTTTAGCCTCTTGTAACAAGTTGTCTAATTTTTGAGACAACATACCATCTGCTCCTAATTTCGTCGTTTCTTTTTCTGACGATAGAGTTCCATCTGCCAATTCTGGATAAACTTTAGACCAGTCTAAGTCTTCTTCTGGTGGGTCAAAAGCAGATATTGCAAATACTAAAGCTTCTGTTACCAATCCAAGAGTTAACATTACACCTCCTGTTAAAAACCCAAATGATATGTGTTGAATTTTAAATAGGGCTCCAATAATTACTACTGCTGCTCCCATTCCGTAAACGAAATTCATTATTTTTTTGTATGATTTTGATTGTGCCATGATTTTTTTTAATTTATTTTTAGGGTATTTTTATTATTTTTTAGTTGTTCCTATGTAATCTTGTACGGTTCTAAAACCGATATAACTTCTTGCTGTATCAACATATTCATAATCTCTAGAACTTACTTCTAAAAAATAGGCTACATCTTTCCAAGAACCTCCCCGTACAATTTTTCTTTTATTTTTTCTATCTTCTAAATTTGGGTTCATAGTTGAGGCCATATAGTAAGAAGACAAGTTGTAAGCTGTATTTGTCCATTCAGAAACATTACCAGCCATATTGTATAAGCCATAATCGTTTGCGTTAAAAGATTTTGCTTCCATGGTATATAAAGCACCATCTACTGCATAATTACCTCTTACTGGTTTAAAGTTTGCTAAAAAACAACCTCTATCACTTGTTGTACTTCCTGTACCCCAAGGATAGGTTGCAAATTCTAAACCTCCTCTTGCAGCATATTCCCATTCAGCTTCTGTAGGCAATCTAAAATCAGGAACTTGTGTTACGTTTTTTTTACCTCTTAAATAATCGTTTTTCTTTTTTGTTCTCCAGTTACAAAAAGCGTTTGCTTGATTCCAAGTAACACCCACCACAGGATAATCTCCATATGATTGATGATGAAAATAATCTTGGTGCATTGGGTCATTGTAAGAATAATTAAAATCTTTAACCCAAGCTGTGGTGTCTGGGTAAATGTGAAAAGTTGTATCATTTATAAAATCTCTTCTATTCCCTCCTTTTCTTGCAGCATTGTCTCTATCAAACCAAGAATATCTGTATTTTAAAAATTTTGTATTAAATGTTCTAATACCATCTACTGCTTCTTCTCTAGAAATGTATAAAGAGTCCATGACTTCTACATAATCTATGTCTGGATAATCTTCTTTTTTCCAAACCAATTCTGTTTCCCAATTCAGGGGTTTTATAGAATCGAAACTCCAATAATTTTCGTACATATATTTTTGGTATGGTGAGGCATCTGTAGTATCTACTGTTGCAAAAGCATAATCGTGTATACCCCCAGAAAGTGGTGTGCCATCTGGACTTGGGTTTGCACCCATTGCAGCAAATTCTGCTTGGTACGCTAATTTTGTTCTCACAATAGAATCTCTAACCCAATGCACAAATTCTTTGTACTCACTATTGGTAATTTCTGTTTCGTCCATGTAATAAGGTCTTACAGTAACTGTTTTTGTTGGTGCATTCATGGTACCAATAATATCTTGATCTTGCTTACCCATAGTAAAAGAACCACCAGGAATTAAAGTCATACCATATGGTTTTTCTGAAAACCATTTTTTCTTGACTTTTACACCTACCAATTCTCCCCTATCATTAGAGCCACAACTGTAAAATACTATTATTAAAAGTGCAAATAATGCTGCTTTCTTCATATTCTGATATATCTTTACTAAAAAGTTTGTAAACCTATTATTTTTTTTTCTAAAAAACAATGTTGAATTCGCATTTAACGTATCGGATTTTATTTTTTAATAAATTACACCATTTTTTTCATTGCTTTATACCATTTCTCTGGTATAACCTGCTTTGTTGCTTCTGTGTAATCTTTATATGTACATGGTACTAACGCATGTCTTTTGTATTTATTATTTGATAAAATATTTATTTCTATCCACCATCTGCCAGATTTATTGCTTTTATAAAACGTAAGCGGATCATCATCTTCTAACAAGACGGTAAATTTTTGATAATTTTCTTTACCAGAAAACGGATAATCGTTTACTCTAAAATTAACTCCTTCTATAAAATACCATATCATTTGCGCTATTAAATGGGCTGTTTGATGATTTTTATCCTGTTTAGAGTTATACTCGTAAATTCCAAAAGACGAAACTTTATCACTTATACCTGCATATCTTGCAATTGCACAAATTTCTTCACCAAAAAAACCATTTGGAGAAGCGTTATTATTTGCTGGTGCTTCACTTTGACGAATGGCACCAATGTCTATAGAAACAATATCTGAATTTCTAAAAGCGGGCTCTACACTTTCTAATTCTTTTGAATTTCCTAACCTGTAGGCATCAAAAAATAAATTATCTAAAAGATTTATTTCTTCTTGCGAGTTAAAATATGTTTGATACCCAACATTGCAATAATTAAACAAATTACTGGGTTCTTGCATGATGATTTTGCTAAGGTAAGATTGTGAGGTTAATTCGTCTTCTAAATTACCCAAATCGAATCTACTATCTACAGTAGTTATATTTACGGTTTGCTCTAAACTATCATAAGCTCTATAATTTACATATGTGATATCTTGTCCACCACCTATAATTACGGGGATTACATTTTGTTTTAAAAGCGTAGTAACTATTTCTTTTACAGCAAAATAAGTATCTGAAACTGTGTTTCCTTTTTTTACATTGCCCAAATCTGCAATGGCTGTATGCCAATTACCAGGAAATAATTGATATAGTTTTTTTCTAATGAAGTGTAAGTCTTCTCCACATCCAAAATTATCTTGAGAATTTCTATCTTCTTGGACACCGAATATTGCAATTTCTACATTTCCTAAATCTGGCAAACCACCTTCTTCTGTATGAAAACGTATAAAATTACCCAAAGATTTGTCTTGCTGTGATGCTAAATGCGCCACAACAGAATCTTTTATGGGGGATAAAAAGTCTGCGTTCATATAATATTATAAAACAACTGCAATATAAGAAATCCTTATTTCTTTTTAGTGGTTTTTTTTGTTGATGTTTTTCTTTTTGTTGCTTTTTTCTTTGGTGTTTTTGCTTCAATCATTTTAACAGCTTCGTCTTTCGTAAGTTTTTCTATCGCTGTAGTTTTAGGTAATTCTATTTTAATTTTACCTTTTAACACATTAAAACGACCCCATCTTGCTTTTTCTACACGAATATCAACATCTTCCCAATGATGAATTACTTTGTCGATTTCTTTTTGCTTTTTGGTTTCTATCAACTCTTCAATATCAGCTTCTGTAAGATTATCAAAATCGTATTTTTTATTTACGTTGATAAACATACCATTCCATTTTAAAAAAGGCCCAAAACGTCCAACTCCTTTTTGTACAGGCAAATCTTCGTAATGCGCTATGGGTGCATCTGCTTTTTGTTTTGCAACAATTAACTCTTGAGCTCTAGGCAAATCTACTTCCATAGGGTTTTCTCCTTTATCTAGAGAAACAAACATTTTTCCAAATCGAATGTAAGGTCCAAAGCGTCCATTAGAAACAATTACTTCTTCTCCTTCATAAATTCCTAAACTTTTTGGTAATAAAAATAATTCTAAAGCTTCTTCTAGAGTTATAGTGCCAAGATTTTGATCTTTATTTAAACTTGCAAATTGTTTTTCGTCGTCTTCTGGTGCCCCAATTTGTGCAATTGGGCCAAATTTACCTAAACGTACTAAAACTGTTTTACCCGATTTTGGATGTTCGCCTAAAATACGCTCTCCACTTTCTCTATCAGCATTTTCTTTCACATCTTCTACATTGTCGTGAAATTTGGTATAAAAATCTTTAATCATTTCTGTCCAGTTTTCATCACCTTCAGAAATATCATCAAAAGAATTTTCTACTTTGGCTGTAAAACCAAAATCTAAAATATTAGAAAAATTAGCTACTAAAAAATCGTTTACAATGTTACCTATATCTGTTGGTACCAACTTATTTTTGTCTGAACCTGTTTTTTCTGTTAACGTTTGCGTTTTAACATTGGCATCTTTTAAAATAATTTGTTGATATTCTCTTTCAATACCTTCATTTTGCCCTTTTTCTATATAACCTCTTCTTTGTACGGTAGAAATTGTTGGTGCATAAGTAGATGGACGACCAATACCTAATTCTTCTAATTGCTTTACCAAAGATGCTTCTGTAAATCGATACGGTGGACTTGTAAAACGCTGTGTTGCATTTATAAAAGTATAATTTAATTGATCTTTTACTTTTAGGTTTGGTAGCATACCTGATTGTTCTTCTCCATCTTCGTCGTCATTTCCTTCTAAATAGACTTTTAAGAAACCATCAAATTTTATCATTTCTCCATTCGCAGTAAAAAGCTTACTATTTTCTGAGTTTTCTATTTTTACATTAGTACGCTCTAATTGTGCATCACTCATTTGAGAAGCCAGAGTTCTTTTCCAAATTAAATCGTACAATCTATTTTGGTCATACTCTGTATCTATTGCATGCATTTTCATGTTGGTTGGTCTAATTGCTTCATGGGCTTCTTGTGCACCTTTTGCTTTCGACTTAAAAACACGTTGTTTGCTGTATTCTTTTCCGTAATAATTGGTGATTTCTTCTTCTGCTTCGTTTCTAGCATCTACAGATAAGTTTACACTATCTGTTCTCATATAAGTTATTAAACCAGCTTCGTACAAACGTTGTGCAACTTGCATGGTTTTTCCAACAGGAAAACCTAATTTACGCGACGCCTCTTGTTGTAAAGTAGATGTTGTAAAAGGTGCTGCTGGCGATTTTTTGGCAGGTTTTTTTGTTAAATCTGCAATAGAAAAATCAGCATTTGCACAAGATTTTAAAAAATCTTCTGCTGCTTTTTTAGAGTCGAAATTTTTTGGAATGGTGGCTTTAAACGATTTGCCTTCTTTATTTGAAAACTCTGCAACTACCTTATAATGTGTTTCTGGTTTAAATTCTTGTATGCTACGTTCTCTTTCTACAATTAAACGCACTGCTACAGATTGTACTCTACCTGCAGACAAGCCTCCTTTTACCTTTCTCCATAAAACTGGCGATAACTCGTACCCAACAAGCCTATCTAAAACTCTACGTGCTTGTTGTGCGTTTACCATATTGTAGTCTATATCTCTAGGATTTTCGACTGCTTTTAAGATGGCTTTTTTGGTAATTTCATGAAAAACAATGCGTTTTGTATTGACATCTTTTAATTTTAATTGCTCTTTTAAATGCCACGCAATTGCTTCTCCCTCTCTATCTTCATCACTTGCTAACCATACAATATCTGCTTTGTTTGCTAACGTTCTTAACTTTTTAACAACGGGTTTTTTATCTTCAGAAACTATATATTTAGGACTAAAATCACCATCTACATCTATACCCAATTCTTTAGAAGGTAAATCTGCAATATGCCCATAACTAGATTCTACTTGAAAATCTTTTCCAAGAAATTTCTCGATGGTTTTTGCTTTTGCTGGTGACTCTACAATTACTAAATTCTTTGCCATGTATATTTTTTTGTCGTAATTCTGGCAGTGTAAACTGCGTGTTTTTGAACTGCAAAAGTATGCAGTTTTTTTTTATTAATTTTTTATTAGTTAATTTTTACAAGAATTTTAAGACAAAAATTACTGTACAACTATCTTTTGTTTCATCTCTGTTGATGAATTTCCGCCCACAAAAAGTAAAAATTCTAGAAAACTAAAAACAATAATTACTTTTAAGAATAAGAATTTTTATCTACAAGAAAAGCAAAAATACAATTCTTATGAACAAATATTTTCATCAAATTTAATATTATCAAATAAATGACTGCCGAAAAAAGAATGAATACATAAAAAATTTTATTTCACTTTATTTTAAAAAGGAGTTTTTGTTTTCTGCCAATATGTCATTAAATTTCTTTTTTGGTTGTATATTTGCAATTCATTTTTTAGATATGAAAACAGTTGAAAAGGTAATAGATGAAAAAATACAAGGGAAAGCTCTTGTAACCGAAAATAAAAAGGAAAATACCAAAAAGCTTTTTATAGAAAGTTATGGTTGCCAAATGAATATGAATGATAGTGAAATTGTAGCTTCTATTTTAAATAAAGAAGGTTACAATACTACACAAATATTAGAAGAGGCAGACTTAGTTTTGGTAAATACATGTTCTATTCGTGAAAAGGCAGAAACTACAGTTCGTAAAAGATTACAAAAATATAATAGAGTAAAACAGCAATCTAATCATAAAATGAAGGTTGGTGTTTTAGGTTGTATGGCTGAACGCTTAAAGGAAAAATTTTTAGAGGAAGAAAAAATTGTAGATCTTGTTGTTGGACCAGATGCTTATAAAGATTTACCAAATCTTTTAGAAGAAGTTTACGAAGGTAGAGATGCCGTAAATGTAATTTTATCTAAAGAAGAAACTTATGGAGATATTTCTCCTGTGCGTTTAAACTCAAATGGAGTTTCTGCATTTGTTTCTATTACAAGAGGTTGTGACAATATGTGTACCTTTTGTGTGGTTCCGTTTACTCGAGGTCGTGAAAGAAGTAGAGATCCTAAAAGTATTTTAGAGGAAATACAAACCATGGTAGATAAAAACTTTAAAGAAATTACTTTGCTTGGGCAAAATGTAGATAGTTTTCTTTGGTATGGAGGTGGTTTGAAAAAAGACTTTAAAAAAGCTTCTGAAATAGCACAAGCAACGGCTGTAGGATTTGCAGAATTGTTAGACATGTGTGCTACCAAATTCCCTAAAACACGTTTTCGTTTTTCTACATCTAATCCACAAGATATGAGTTTAGATGTGATACATGTAATGGCAAAACACAAAAATATTTGCAAATACATTCACTTACCAGTTCAAAGTGGTAGTAATGCTATGTTAAAAGCCATGAACAGACAACATACTCGTGAAGAGTATATGGAGTTGGTAGACAATATCTATAAAATGGTACCAGAAATGGCACTTTCTCAAGATATGATTGTTGGTTTTTGTGGTGAAACAGAGCAAGATCATCAAGATACTTTAGCATTAATGCGTTATGTAAAATACGATTTCGGTTTTATGTTTGCCTATTCTGAAAGACCAGGAACTTTAGCAGGAAAAAAAATGGATGATGATGTGCCTGCGGAAGTAAAAAAACATCGTTTACAAGAAGTAATCGATTTACAACAAGAACACTCTTTATATAGAACACAACAACATTTAGGTAAAACAGAAGAAGTTTTAATTGAAGGAACTTCTAAGAAAAACCCTAATGAATGGAAAGGAAGAAATACACAAAACACAGTTATTGTGTTCCCTAAAGAACACTATAAATTAGGTGATTTTGTGATGGTAAAAGTAGAAGACTGTACCTCTGCAACCTTAAAAGGAATTGCAGTAGGCTATTCTGATAATAATTAAAAACAGCCCATCCTAACCTTCCCAAAGGGAAGGAACTCCAATATTAGGGATAAAAAAATTTTACAGAGTATAGTTTAGAGAAAAAAAATAACACAAGAGTATTTTTCCCCTTGGGGGAAATTAAAAGGGGCAATATGGAAAATTTACAAGCAATAAAACAACGTTTTGGCATTATTGGTAATGATGTGCAGTTAAACCGTGCTTTAGAAAAAGCGGTAAGAGTTGCGCCTACAGATATTTCTGTTTTAGTTACTGGAGAAAGTGGTGTTGGTAAAGAAAATATTCCTAAAATTATTCATTCTTTATCACACAGAAAACACGCAAAATATATTGCAGTAAACTGCGGTGCAATTCCAGAAGGAACTATAGATAGTGAGCTTTTTGGACACGAAAAAGGTTCTTTTACAGGAGCAACACAAGACAGAAAAGGTTATTTTGAAGTGGCAGATGGTGGTACCATTTTTTTAGATGAAGTTGGCGAGCTTCCATTAACCACACAAGTTCGTTTACTACGTGTTTTAGAAAATGGCGAATTTATAAAAGTAGGTTCTTCTAAAACGCAAAAAACAAATGTTAGAATTGTTGCAGCTACGAATGTAAACATGCAAGAAGCTATACAAAAAGAGCGTTTTAGAGAAGATTTGTATTACAGGTTAAGCACAGTAGAAATTAGTTTACCCCCTTTAAGAGAACGTAATGAAGATATTCATTTGCTCTTTAGAAAATTTGCATCAGATTTTGCACAAAAATACAGAATGCCGTCTATTAGATTAGAAGAAACTGCCATTAAAGTACTTTTAAATTATAGATTTCCTGGTAACATTCGTCAATTAAAAAATCTAGCAGAACAAATTTCTGTGATTGAAGAAAGCAGAACAATTACTGCTGACAAACTTCAACAATATTTACCCAATGCTTCAGGCAATTTACCAGCAATAATAGGTGGTAAAAAAGACAACGATTTTTCTAGCGAAAGAGATATTATGTATAAAATTTTATTTGATATGCGTAATGATATCAACGATTTAAAAAAATTAACGCTAGACTTAATGAAAAATGGAAGTGTAGAAGAATTGGAAGAAGAAAATCATGATTTGCTTCAAAAAATTTATGGCGATCAAAAATTAAAAGACCATGATATTGAGGTTTTAAACATACCACAAAATTCTAGCAAAGAAAAAGATTATGATTTTATAGAGACTATAGAAGAAGATGAATCTTTATCTTTACAAGACAAAGAAATAGAGATGATAAAAAAATCTTTAGAAAAAAATAATAATAAACGTAAATTGGCAGCAAAAGAGTTGGGCATTTCTGAAAGAACGCTTTACAGAAAAATTAAACAATACGATTTGTAAAAAAAGTGTGTAATCCTTAAAAAAATATCATTTTGAAAAATTTCTATTTTTGATCAAAATTCTCATGAAAACTTTTTAAAATTACATGTATTGAATTTTAAATAACACAAATGAAAAAAACACTTAAAATAGTAGCATTTATTGTAACCTCATTAAGCATTGTTGCTTGTGGCGCCTACTCTTTTACAGGTGGTGATGTTGGTGATGCAAAAACAATACAAATTGATTTTTTCCCTAATCAAGCTCAATTAATAGAACCCACCTTAAGTCAGCAATTTACAGAAGAATTAAGAGATTTATTTACAAGACAAACCAATTTAGTACTAAACTCTAATAGTGGCGATTTGCATTTTAGTGGAGAAATTACAAGTTATAGGATTGCGCCTATGAGTGCATCTTCTAACCAAACCTCTGCACAAAACAGACTTACAATTACTGTAAATGTAAGATATGTAAACAGGTTAGATGAAAAGAAAGATTTCGAAAAATCTTTCTCATTTTATTCAGATTATCCAGCAACATCACAATTATCAGGTGCAGTGCAAGAAGCCGCTTTTGAAGAAATAATAGACAGAATAACACAAGATATTTTTAACGCTTCTGTTGGAAAGTGGTAGAAAGTTGGACGTTTAAAAAAACACAATTTTGGATAGTAACAGTTTTATTGATTTATTAGAAAATAAAAAAGAAATTCAGCAATTAGAAACTGCCCAATTAAAGGCTGTTGTAGAAAAATATCCTTATTTTCAAAATGCAAGAGCGCTGTATTTAAAGGGACTTAAAAATCAAGATAGTTTTAAATATAATAATGAGTTAAAAATTACTGCAGCTTATACAACAGACAGAAGTATTTTATTCGATTATATCACTAACTTTAAAACAACTACTTCTAAAAAGGATATTCATGAAGAAATATCAAAAAAAATAGCTTTAGAAAAACCTGCTGATGCAACTACTTCGCAAGCAGAGGTTGCAATAACATCAAAAAAAGAAGAAAAGAAAGATATAGAAGAAGCTAAAAAAGATTTATCGATTGGGAAACCTATTTCTTTTTCGGCAAACGAAAGTCACTCTTTTCACCAGTGGCTACAATTATCTACTAAAAAAACTATTGTTAGAAATACAGAAGAAAAGCCTGTTAAAAAAACTGCAAAGGCATTAGAAATAATAGATAAGTTTATAGAAACCAATCCTAAATTAGAACCTTTAGAAAAAGGAAAAACTATTACAGTACCTATTGCAGATAACAAGCAAAATGATGCTTTAATGACCGAAACTTTAGCCAAAGTTTATCTAGAGCAAAAAAAGTTCGAAAATGCAATACAAGCTTATCGAATTTTAAGTTTGAAATATCCAGAAAAAAGTGGTTTCTTTGCAGACCAAATTAAAAGAATACAAATTTTACAAAAACATAAATCATGAGTTATACAGCTTTTTTAATTCTAATTCTGATTGTAGCAGTAGCTTTAATATTAATTGTTATGGTACAAAACCCTAAAGGTGGAGGTTTATCTTCTTCTTTTGGTGGCGGTGGTGCACAATCTTTAGGTGGTGTTCAAAACACAAACAACTTTTTAGACCGAACAACATGGACCTTAGCAATTGCAATGTTTGCTTTAATTTTATTAGCCAACTTTGCTATTCCAAGAGCTGGTGATGATAACTTTCAATTAAATAATACATTGGATGGTGTAGAAACAACACCTACAACGCAACCAGAAGAAACTACTACAAACGATAGTTTAAAATAATTTTCTTTTCAAGAAAATAAAAATGCCAACGTAAATGACACGTTGGCATTTTTTTTTATCATAAAATACTAACCAAAACATTTCTTTGAAAAATTGTCAGTTTTATTGTGTTGGCACAATTTCTGATTATTTTGAAAGAGAAAATAATTTAATTAATCAAAATTTATAATAAAATGGGATTAAACATTAAACCTTTAGCAGATAGAGTTCTTGTAGAACCTGCTCCAGCAGAAACAAAAACAGCATCTGGAATAATTATACCAGATAATGCAAAAGAAAAGCCACAAAAAGGAACTGTTGTTGCCATTGGTAATGGTAAAAAAGACGAGCCTTTAACTGTAAAAGTTGGCGACACTGTTTTATATAGTAAATATGGTGGAACAGACTTAAAATTAGAAGGAACAGATTATTTAATGATGCGTGAATCTGATATTTTAGCAATTATCTAAGCTTTAAGCAAAATGCTGTAAGCCTTAAGCTATGAGAGATTTTAGAAAATATGATATTTGGAAATTGAGTCATTCATTCACTTTAAAAGTATATGACATCACCAAACACTATCCAAAAGATGAGATTTATGGAATAATTTCTCAATTAAGAAGAGCATCCTCCTCTATTCCAACAAATATTAGCGAAGGTTGTGGTAGAGATTCGGATAGTGAATTTAATCGTTTTTTAACAATTGCTTTAGGCTCAGCATCAGAAGTTGAGTACTTAATAATTCTTTCTAAAGATTTAAATTATATAGATGAAAATTCATATATAAATTTAAATGAAGAAGTTAATATCATTAAAAGAAAAATTTATTCATTAAAACAAAAATTAAAAAAATAAATCAGCTTTTGGCTTTCTTGCATACAGCATATAGCCTTTAGCATAAAGCATAATAAAAATGGCAAAAGATATAAAATTTGATATAGAAGCTAGAGATGGCTTAAAACGTGGAGTTGATGCATTAGCAAATGCAGTAAAAGTAACTTTAGGACCAAAAGGTAGAAATGTAATTATTTCTAAATCTTTTGGTGCGCCTACAGTAACTAAAGATGGGGTTTCTGTAGCAAAAGAAGTTGAGTTAGAAAATGAGCTAGAAAATATGGGAGCTCAAATGGTAAAAGAAGTAGCTTCTAAAACCAACGATTTAGCGGGTGATGGAACTACAACTGCAACTGTTTTAGCACAAGCAATTGTAAAAGAAGGCTTAAAAAATGTTGCTGCTGGCGCAAATCCTATGGATTTAAAGCGTGGTATTGATAAAGCTGTAGAAGCAATTGTTGCTGATTTAGAAAAACAAACTAAAAAAGTTGGTAATTCTTCAGAAAAAATACAACAAGTAGCTTCTATTTCTGCAAATAATGATGCTGTTATTGGCGATTTAATTGCAACTGCTTTTGGTAAAGTAGGTAAAGAAGGTGTGATTACTGTAGAAGAAGCAAAAGGTACAGACACGTATGTAGATGTTGTAGAAGGAATGCAGTTTGACAGAGGTTATTTATCACCTTACTTTGTAACAGATGCAGATAAAATGATTGCAGATTTAGAAAATCCGTATGTATTATTATTCGACAAAAAGATTTCTAACTTACAAGAGATTTTACCAATCTTAGAACCTGTTTCACAATCTGGTCGTCCTTTATTAATTATTGCAGAAGACGTAGATGGGCAAGCATTAGCTACTTTAGTGGTTAACAAATTACGTGGTGGTTTAAAAATTGCTGCTGTAAAAGCACCTGGTTTTGGAGACCGTAGAAAAGCAATGTTAGAAGACATTGCAATTTTAACAGGTGGTACTGTAATTTCTGAAGAAAGAGGTTTCTCTTTAGAAAATGCAACTTTAGATTTATTAGGAACTGCAGAAAGTATTACTATAGATAAAGACAACACAACTATTGTAAATGGTTCTGGAGATGCAAATAGCATTAAAGCAAGAGTTTCTCAAATTAAAACTCAAATAGAAAGTACAACATCAGATTATGATAAAGAAAAACTACAAGAACGACTTGCTAAATTAGCTGGTGGTGTTGCAGTTTTGTATGTGGGCGCTGCTTCTGAAGTAGAAATGAAAGAAAAGAAAGATAGAGTTGATGATGCTTTACACGCTACAAGAGCTGCTGTTGAAGAAGGTATTGTTGCTGGTGGTGGTGTTGCTTTAGTACGTTCTAAAAAAGTATTAGAAAAGTTAACTACAGAGAACTTAGATGAAACTACAGGTGTACAAATTGTAAACAAAGCAATTGAGTCTCCTTTAAGAACTATCGTAGAAAATGCGGGTGGTGAAGGTTCTGTAGTTATCAATAAAGTATTAGAAGGCAAAAAAGATTTTGGTTATGATGCTAAATCTGATCAATATGTAGACATGCTTGAAGCTGGAATTATAGATCCTAAAAAAGTAACTAGAGTTGCTTTAGAAAATGCAGCTTCTGTTGCTGGGATGATTTTAACCACTGAGTGTGCTTTGGTAGATATTAAAGAAGATGCTCCTGCAGGTGGCGCAATGCCTCCAATGGGTGGTGGAATGCCAGGAATGATGTAAACAGCGAATCGCTTCGAATAATTATTTCACTGTTGTGCAAAATAATTATTTATTCATCAACTTGATATTTCGACCTTGTGGAGAAATCTCAAAATAAAAAAAATCCGTTAGAAATTTTCTAACGGATTTTTTTTATTTAAAAACAACTTATATCTAAATAAGCAAAGTTGAAAGCTTATTTTAAAGACTAACTTACATTTTCTGAAGCCAGTTTTTTACTTCAACTTCTTGTTTTATCATTTCTTTTAACTCAGAAATTTTTACTCTTTTTTGCTCCATAGTATCTCTATGACGTATGGTAACAGAATCATCTTCTAACGTATCATGATCTACTGTAATACAAAAAGGTGTGCCTGCTGCATCTTGTCTTCTGTAACGTTTTCCAACAGCATCTTTTTCATCATAAAAAACATTGAAATCCCATTTTAAATTGTTCATTATTTTTCTAGCAACTTCTGGCAAACCATCTTTTTTAACTAATGGTAAAACAGCCGCTTTAAAAGGTGCTAAAACTGCTGGTAATTTTAAAACAGTTCTTGTGGTTCCGTTTTCTAATGCTTCTTCTTGTAAAGAATTAGAAAAAACAGCTAAAAACATTCTGTCTAAACCAATAGAAGTTTCTACTACGTAAGGTACGTAGCTTTTATTTTCTTCGTGATCAAAATATTGTAATTTCTTACCAGAATATTCTTCGTGTGCTTTTAAATCGAAATCAGTTCTAGAGTGAATTCCTTCTAATTCTTTAAAACCAAATGGAAATTTAAACTCGATATCTGCAGCTGCATCCGCATAATGTGCTAATTTATCATGGTCATGAAAACGATAGTTTTCTGCTCCCATCCCTAAACTTAAATGCCATTTTAAACGGGTTTCTTTCCAGTTTTCATACCATTTTTTTTGTGTACCTGGTTTTACAAAAAATTGCATTTCCATTTGCTCAAATTCGCGCATTCTAAAAATAAACTGTCTTGCAACAATCTCATTTCTAAAGGCTTTACCTGTTTGTGCAATTCCGAAAGGAATTTTCATACGTCCAGTTTTTTGCACATTTAAAAAGTTTACAAAAATACCTTGGGCAGTTTCTGGCCTTAAGTATACTTGCGTAGAGCTATCTGCAGAGGCACCAATTTGAGTACCAAACATTAAGTTGAACTGCTTTACTTCTGTCCAGTTTCTAGAACCTGTTAGTGGGTCTGCAATTTGTAATTCTTCAATCAGCAATTTTACATCTTCTAAATCTTCATTTTCTAGAGATTTACCCATTCTTGCTAAAATGGTATTTATTTTTTCTTGATAACCTAAAACTCTACCATTGGTTGCTATAAACTCTTCTTTGTTGAAAGCCTCTCCAAAGCGTTTGGCTGCTTTTACAACTTCTTTATCTATTTTTCCTTCAATTTTAGCACAGTAATCTTCTATTAAAACATCTGCTCTATATCGCTTTTTTGAATCTTTATTATCTATCAACGGATCATTAAAAGCATCTACGTGCCCAGAAGCTTTCCAGGTAGTTGGGTGCATTAAAATAGAAGCATCTATACCTACAATGTTTTCGTGCATTTGCACCATTGCTTTCCACCAATAATCTCTTATATTTTTCTTTAACTCAACTCCATTTTGAGCATAATCGTATACAGCACTTAAACCATCATAAATTTCTGATGATTGAAATACATAACCGTATTCTTTTGCGTGCGATAATACCTTTTTAAATTGATCTTCTTGTTTTGCCATAATGCCGACAAAGATAAACGTTTAGCTAACTTTTTCAAGAAAAAAATAACATCATTTTCTAAATAAACTCTATGAAAGAATAAGTCTAGAAACTTCTTTTTTGCAGATTAAAAATGGAATTCATCAATTTTAAGTATCTTTAAATACAATTGCTTTGTATTAAAATGAAAATTTTTAAAGATTTTTTTGATTTATTTTATCCAAAAACCTGTGCAAATTGCAACACAAAATTACTACAAAATGAATATGTAATTTGTACAATTTGTAGACACGATTTACCTTTAACCAACTTTAACTCTTTTACAGATAACAAAGTTGCTAAAATGTTTTATGGAAGAGTTACCATAGAAAAAGCGTATGCTTTGTTATTTTTCAGAAAAAAAGGGATTACCCAAAAGTTAATTCACGATTTAAAATACAAAGGAAACGAAGAAATTGGCATCCTTTTTGGAAATTGGTTGGGAGCATTTTTGGCAGAGAACAGTAAATTTTCTAATATTGATGTGATTGTCCCTGTGCCAATACATTACAAAAGAAGAAAAAAAAGGGGGTATAATCAAGTTACAAAATTTGGCAAAAGGTTGAGTCATCACTTAAAAAAACCATTTATCGAAGGTGTTTTAATTAAAAAAGATGCTACAAAAACTCAAACGTTTAAATCTCGTTTTGAAAGGTTTAGTAACCAAGAAACCCAATTCTTATTAACCAATAAAACCTTTTTTAAAAATAAACACATTTTAATTATAGATGATGTTGTTACAACAGGTGCAACTTTAGAAGCATGTGCCATAGCTCTTTTTAAAACCGAGAAGATTAAAATAAGTATTTTAACAATCGCATATACAGAATAAATTTTGTGATTTTAATGTGAAAAATAAATTGTTAATTTGTAAAAAAAATTACCATTTGTGAAACCCTTTTATAAATATCTTTTTTTATCAACTTTTATTATATTGATTATAGGTTGTGCCAAAACAGGTAGACCTGATGGTGGGCCAAAAGATGAAGACCCTCCACTTTTTATAACTTCTAAGCCGCCTTATGAAACCATCAATTTTAAAAGTAATGAAGTTGAATTGGTTTTTAACGAATTTGTAAAAACTAGAGATTTAAATAAGCAATTGGTAGTATCTCCTCCACTTAAAAATCCGCTTTTAGTTACACCACAAGGAACTGCAAGTAAATTTTTAAATATAGAAATTCTAGATACGCTTGCACCAAACACTACTTATATTTTTAATTTTGGGAATGCCATAGAAGATAATAATGAAAGTAACAAATTAGAAGCTTTTAAGTATGTGTTTTCTACAGGCACTTATATAGATTCTTTGAAAACAGAAGGTTTTGTAAAAGATGCTTTTTTAAAAAAAGACCCGCAAAAAACAAATATCTTATTATACAAATTGGATAGTGTTTTTGTAGATTCTATAATCTATAAACAAAAGCCTAATTATGTAACAACAGCTTTAGATACCACAAAATTTAATTTTACCAACTTAAAAGAAGGTAATTATTTACTACTGGCTTTAAAAGAAAGTACTAGCGATTATATATATAATCCGGTAACAGATAAAATTGCATTTTACAGCGATACTTTACAACTACCAAAAGATAGTATTATTAACAAACCATTAAAGCTATTTAAAGAAACACAACCCTATAAATTTAAAAGAGCGAAAGAAGTTTCTAAAGGAAAAATTGAGTTTGGTTTTGAAGGCGATGTTAAAGACTTAAAGGTTTCTTTACTTTCTAATGTGCCACAAGATTTTAAGAGTATTGCTAAACTAGAAATAGACAAAGACACTTTAAGCTATTGGCACACCCCTTTGGAAGTAGATTCTTTAAATTTTTTAGTTTCAAATGACATCTACCTAGATACAATTACTGTAATGTTTAGAAAAAAGAAAATAGATTCCTTAAAACTTTCTCCTTCTACATCTGGCACATTGCATTTAAGAGACACTTTTTTTATTAAAGGTAACAATCCAATTATAGCTATAGATACCAGTAAAATTACTTTTACAGATAAAGATACTTTAAACGTGAAGTACACAAACTTTATTTCTAAAAAAGAAAATAAAATTGGTTTTTTATTCAAAAAAAATCAAAAACAACACTATAACATAAAAGCTTTACCTGGCTCATTTAAAGATATTTACAACATAGAAAATGACACCTTATTATATCGTTTAAAAACATTAGAATTAGAGGATTATGGTAAAATTACTATCAATATTGTAAATACAAATCAAGATTATTTAATTATAGATTTGTTAAGTGGTAAAGAAAATGATGTAATTGTAGAAAGAAAATACATCAAAAATACTGAAACTTTAGTGTTTGATTTGTTAGAACCAAAAACCTATAGAATTAGGGCTATTATAGATGCAAATAAAAATAACAAGTGGGACACAGGAAATTACCTCACTAAAAAGCAACCCGAAAAAGTTGTTTATTTTGAAGAAGAATTAAAAGTTAGAGCCAATTATTATTTAGAAGGTAATACCTTTACCATAAAAAATTAAATTTTGTTCTTTTTAATATT
>Ga0209654_1000428_pt1 | contig 41405 bp, 34 predicted proteins | sample SaaInl1SG_22_DNA_FD_184646 | JGI IMG/M metagenome (GOLD analysis project Ga0209654, IMG submission 184646) | Marine microbial communities from expanding oxygen minimum zones in the Saanich Inlet - ESP_161SG_22_DNA (SPAdes) (version 2) | ecosystem: Environmental > Aquatic > Marine > Intertidal... | reverse complement strand
AGGTGCCTAATGATGCCTTTGACGGAAACACTGATCTCGAAACGCTCGCCGACATCGTATTAGCAGCAAGCTATAGTAAGGGGATTGATCTCTACACCGTTGATGAGCTTTCCGCGGCACTCACCGAAGCCGTGGCAACGATTAATGCCGAATACCCACAGAATCGCGTGCGTCTAAAAGCAATTGGTGGAGGCGGCGGTAAGGGGCAGCGCATTCTTGGTCTGGGTGAAGGCCACCGTACACCCGAACTGGTTCGCGAGATTCTTAATGAAGTCAAAACGACTGGCGTGGGCGACAATAAGAACGTTCTCGTCGAGTTAAACATCGAAACGACACGCCACCAGGAAATCCAGGTAGTGGGTAACGGTGATTGGGCGATCACGCTTGGAGGACGCGACTGCTCCCTTCAAATGCACGAGCAGAAACTTCTCGAGGTCTCCGTAACGCGTGAGTCTTTGCTTAACGCGCAGGCGGCTGCCGAGCGCGAAGGCCGCACTGAGGAGGCCGCAGTATTAGCCCAGGATGTCAAAACCCTCGACGCCATGGAAGACGAGGCTGCGCGCTTTGGCGCTGCGGTAGGGCTTGATTCAGTGTCGACATTTGAGTGCATCGTCGATCGTGATCGTCACTTTTTTATGGAGATGAATACGCGTATTCAGGTAGAGCACCGAGTGAGTGAGCTCTGCTACGCCATGAAGTTTTCTAATCCAGAGAATCCTGAAGAGTATTTTACCGTTGAGTCGCTGGTTGAGGCGATGGTTCTACTGGCCGCTCACGGCCCGCAGTTACCAAAGCCCGAGCGAATTCCTCGATTCAATGACAGTGTGGAAGCCCGCCTGAATGCGACCAATGACGCGCTGCAACCCAATGCCGGTGGGCAAATTGAATATTGGTCAGACGCCATTGAGGGCGAGATTCGCGATGATCAAGGTATCAGTCTGCACAATCCCGATACTGATGTGTTCATGAATTACACCCTGGCGGGTGCTTATGATTCAAATATTGCGCTGTTGCTGACCGTAGGCGACAGCCGCGAGTCGACCTATAGCGCGATGGCAGATGTTTTGCGAGCGACGAGCATGCGAGGGCGTGATCTGCACACGAACCTCGAGTTCCACTATGGATTGGTAAACTGGTTCCTGGGAAACAATATTAACGCGCGCCCAACAACGAAATTTATTGTGCCTTATCTAACAGCGGTGGGAGAGCTTATTGAGGAAGCGTCTCGGGTCGACTTGGCTGTTGCATGGCGTATTCTTTCCAAAGAACTGCTTGCCGCAGCAGACGAAGCAGCACGCAAGTCACTGGCTGATGTCTTAGAGATGAAGCAAACCTTGTTACTGCGTCCTTTGCAGATCTTGATGGACGCTCCTCACTTGCTCTCAGGTTGGCTTAGCATGAACAAAGCTGCCTTTACGGTGACCAATGACCGCATCGAATGGGCAGAAAATCCGATCGATGTGCTCAGCGACACATATCATTACTTAAAGCTCGATTGGTCACCTGATTCACCCGCCGCTAATGTTATATGGGACCATGACGAGGCCATTCTTTCTAACGCGGAAGATTTTTATCGCGATCTCGAACAGCAGTTGAATGTAGAGACTTGGTCAGATTTGACGCATGCGCTCGCGGGCGAGGCGCCAGAGAGCTTCTCGGCCGACCAATGGCTCGCCATACAATCGGCACACCGCGGATTTCAAAGTGGCACTGAAATTCTGGAGCTATTGCCCGCAATGGCCCGCTTTACAGGTTTCTATGATTTATCGGTGAATTCGGATCTGAGTATCCACATACCCGAGCGATTGTTAGATAGCGACCATCAAACGGCGATGTCCAAAGCATTGGCACCACCGCCTACCGCCAAGTCCGATGAGATCGTTGCCGTGAGTGGCGGTATGTTCTACGGACGTGAAGCGCCCGATGTGCCACTTTACGTGCAGAAGGGAGACCACTTTAATACGGGCGATCCGCTGTATATTGTTGAGGTCATGAAGATGTTCAACAAAGTCTATGCGCCGTTTTCGGGTACGGTTGATGAGGTCCTCGTCGATGGTGATGGTGTCATTATTAGCAAGGGGCAATGTCTCTTTAAAGTGACGCCAGACGAACAGGTAGTTATTGTGCCTGCTGATGTGCTCGCCAACACGCGCAGAGCGCATACAGAGCAATTAATGAAAATGTTCCTCTAAGCGAGATTGGGACTCAGGAGCTTTACATGATTACTGCACTCGACCATATCGCGATAGCCGTGCCCAACTTTGAAGCTGCAATAAAACGTTTCATGGAGGACTTTGGATTGCCCTTTGAGGGCACCGAGGACGTCTTAGCGGCGAAAACGAAAACAGCATTTTTTCCGCTCCCGGCAACGAGCATCGAATTGGTTCATCCCCTCAATGGCGATGGTCCCATCGCAAAATATATCGAGAAACGGGGCGGAGGCATTCACCATCTGTGCTTCCGCAGTGATAACATCCTTGAAGACGTCGCGCGGCTGAAGGCTAAGGGCTACGAGTTCTTAAGTGATAGCCCGAGTCCCGGAGCCCATGATTCCCAGGTTATTTTCATACACCCTAAGAGCTGTGACGGCGTGCTTATTGAGATCAATCAACCAAGCGAAGACCATTAATTACTTTCAATATGCTTTGTAAGCTACTGATACTAAGGATTAAATGTGCCTATTTACGACAAGGGAGAGGCTAGTCTCGAGAACTGGTCAGCACTCGTTGAACGTCAAAGCAAAGGCCTGACACCGTCCGACCTCACTTGGGAGACTCCCGAGGGCATTCCTCTTAAGGTCCTCTACACCGCTGAGGATACCGACGGTTTGGAGTATACGGACACACTGCCGGGCATTTCGCCCTATATTCGTGGTCCAATGGCCACCATGTATGCGGGGCGACGCTGGACGATCAGGCAATACGCAGGGTTTTCTACCGCTGAAGAATCAAACGCCTTCTACCGAAAGGCTCTTGCAGCGGGTGGGCAAGGTGTCTCAGTCGCATTCGATCTTGCGACTCATCGTGGCTATGACTCGGATCATCCCCGCGTAGAGGGTGATGTAGGCAAAGCGGGTGTTGCCATCGATTCAGTCGAAGATATGAAGATTTTGTTCGATGACATCCCGCTCGATAAAGTCTCGGTGTCTATGACAATGAATGGGGCGGTGCTGCCCGTCCTCGCCGGGTACGTGGTTGCGGCGGAAGAGCAAGGGGTTAGCCAAGACCAGCTCTCGGGAACCATTCAGAACGATATCCTCAAAGAGTTCATGGTTCGTAACACCTATATCTATCCACCGACATCGAGCATGCGCATTATCGGCGACATTATTGCGTACTGTTCGAACAATATGCCGCGCTTCAATACCATCTCTATATCCGGCTATCACATGCAAGAAGCGGGCGCCAACGCTAGCTTAGAGTTGGCTTATACCCTCGCGGATGGCAAGGAATACATCAAGACCGCGATTGATGCGGGCTTAAGCATCGATCAGTTCGCGCCCCGGCTCTCATTCTTCTGGGGCGTCGGTATGAACTTCTACATGGAAATAGCGAAAATGCGTGCGGCTCGCCTGCTATGGGCTGAAATTGTCGAGGCATTTTCACCCGCTAATCCGAAAAGCTCGATGCTGCGCACTCATTGCCAAACGTCTGGGTGGTCTCTCACTGAGCAAGATCCTTACAATAATATTGTGAGAACAACTATTGAGGCTATGGCGGCCGTTTTCGGTGGCACGCAATCGTTGCACACCAATGCACTGGATGAGGCTATCGCTTTACCGTCTGATTTCGCGGCGCGTATTGCTCGAAATACCCAGTTGATTCTTCAAGAAGAAACCGGCATTGGTCAGGTTATCGACCCGTGGGGCGGCTCCTATATGATGGAGAGCCTAACCAAAGAAATAGCCGATAAGGCACGAGAGCTGATTGCTGAGATTGATGAGTTAGGCGGCATGGCCAAAGCTATTGAAAGTGGCGTTCCCAAACTGAGAATCGAAGAGGCTGCCGCAAAGAAACAAGCAAGGATCGACCGCGGGGAAGATGTAATTGTGGGCGTCAACAAATACCGCGTTGATTCCAACGACGCTGTCGACGTGTTAGAAATCGATAATGAGCAAGTCCGTGAAGCACAGTTGAAGCGTCTCGCTTCGGTCCGCGTCAACCGCGATCAGTCGTCGGTCGATGAGATTTTGGCGCAATTAACGGAAGCGGCGGCTTCCGGTGAGGGTAATTTGCTCGAACTGGCCATAGAGGCCACCCGTCGGCGCGCCACCGTTGGAGAAATCTCCGATGCGCTTGAGAAAGAATATGGTCGTTACGTGGCTCACGCTCAAACCGTCTCTGGAGTTTATGGCGCGGCCTATGAGAACGATGAGGACTGGAAGAAGATCGAAATGGATATTAACGGCTTCGTAGACAAGCATGGCCGCCGACCGCGAATGTTAGTTGCAAAGATGGGGCAAGACGGCCACGATCGTGGCGCGAAAGTTGTCGCCACTGCGTTTGCCGACGTCGGCTTTGATGTCGATTTATCACCCATGTTTTCCACGCCAGCCGAGGTTGCTCGTCAAGCCATTGAGAATGATGTGCATGTGGTGGGGGCGTCGAGCCTCGCTGCGGGGCACAAAACCCTAGTGCCCTCGTTAATCGAAGAGCTTAAGAAGCAAGGTGCCGACGATATTATTGTGATTGCTGGAGGGGTCATTCCTCAGCAAGATTACGATTTTCTTTACGGCGCAGGGGTTACACTGATCTTTGGGCCAGGCACCGCTATACCCGAGGCGGCTCGTAAGGTACTCGATGCTGTTAACGCGCGCGCAGACTAGGGGCTAGTGTCTTGAGCCACGTTGACCCAGACGCCATTCGAGCAGGCCAGCGGAGAGCTTTGGCGAAAGCCATTACGTTGGTTGAAAGTCAGCGTCCCGAGGATCGAGAGGCCAGTCAAAGCCTGTTGAATACTTTGTTACCGCACACGGGTCGAAGTATCCGCATTGGGATCACGGGCGTTCCCGGCGTCGGTAAATCAACGTTTATTGAAGCCTTTGGCCTTTATCTCCTTGAACAAGGCCATCGTGTCGCGGTGCTCGCGGTAGATCCAAGCTCACCCATAGCGGGTGGCTCCATTCTTGGGGATAAAACCCGTATGGAGGAGCTGAGTCGTCAGGATAACGCGTTTATTAGACCATCCCCCGCAGGAAGTGCTCTGGGTGGGGTCGCGCTAAAAACCCGTGAATCAATGCTGCTATGTGAAGCGGCGGGTTTCGATGTGGTATTGGTTGAGACGGTTGGGGTAGGTCAGTCTGAGCATCAAGTCGCAGCCATGGTCGACTTTTTCTTAGTGCTGATGCTTCCGGGTGGTGGCGATGAGCTTCAAGGCATTAAGAAAGGTATTATCGAGCTCGCTGATGCCATCGTTATTAATAAGGCCGATGGCGCCAGTGAAAGTCTCGCTAACATCACCCAAAGACACTACGCGGGTGCGCTATCGCTACTCAAGCATCCGGGCTTCTGGCAGCCTGACGTTAAGACGTGTTCTGCCCTTAAGAACCAAGGCATCGATGCCGTATGGGCAATGGTTCTAGAATTCCAGAAAGAGGCGCGTGCACGTGGTTTTATTGATAGCAAGCGTTCGGATCAGAATCTGGCGTGGATGCGCCAGCTTATTGATGAGTTGCTACGCGCGCGCATCCGCGAGCACCCTGAGGTAAAAACGGCGCTGCCTGCGCTTGAAAACAGTGTTCGCGAAGCTTCAATTACACCGCTTGCAGCCGCGACCGAAATCGTGCGCCTCGGGCACACCTAGCAATGCCTGCGCGTTTCCAGCCCATTGATAAGTTGATCAATCTCTACGACGGCTATCGCAAACACTTAAAAATCGATCAGCTCGATGTAATACTCCTCCAGGAACAAGGCCAGTGCTTCGTCATCGAAAGTCGCTGTCCCCACCAGCAACACTCGCTACTCGGCGCGCCGATCAGTGGTGGGATAATTGTTTGCGCCCTGCACCAGTACGGTTTCGATCTTTTGACGGGCGTGAACAGAGAGGGCCTGTGCGATGACTTATCGCGCCATGAACCCGTTTATGAAGGTAACGAGGTCGGCGTCATGATTCATGACAACGACTGACTCTGGTTCGCCGCTCGCCGCGCTAGAGAGCAGCGTTAGACGAGTACTAGATAATTGTCCTGAGCTCAGGGGTTTCATGGCTCGCAAGCCAGAGCCTATCAAATGTCTCACTCAGGCGTTTTGCCTCGGGGTGACTGAGAACTGAGCCCACTGGCGGGCTGACTGATTTGACGCTAAGGCCCTCGCTGCGATCGCAAAGTATCCACGTTGATCCGGGCCACTCGGGGTGACCCGATAACACATGTATCTCGAGGGCGGTCGTTAGGCGGCGGGCGAGCCCTATTAGCTTATGACCCACCAGGCGCTCAGTGTGGAAGTCTTTAAGCAGCAAACGAATACGTGTTTGACGGCCTCGTCTAGCAAGCCGCGTGAAGGCAGTCACGACATCGTCATTGTTCAAGACGCTGGGGAGCAAATCATCGCTGACTATATCCACATACCGAGACGACGCTTCTATCTGTGCGCACAGTACATGTCGGCACTCATCAGCGGTCTCAAACATCTTCGTTCACCAACAATCCCCGCTCGATCAAAAAATTGAGCAGTAGCTGCTCGCTATCAACGGTTGATTCCTGATTTACCGCACGAGCACTGCACAAATCAGTCAGCAATGGCTCAACATCTGAGTCCAGTAATATCGATTCATTAGCAACAAATATCTCGAGTTGCTCTTGCCGACGAATCCACGTTAGCACGCAGCCCGGCAGTAATCGAACAGCACCCGGTAACAAGGGATCAATCAATGTCATGTCATCATCGATCGCACCGCCGTCACTCACCACTTCCGCGAGCCACGATCCATCATCTAGTGCATGTATTGCGTTAATGAGAGCGGAGCGAGCATTCTGGATATGTGCGGGAGTGACCTCTCCAGGTGCACCCGCTTCCGACGCATGCGCATCCTCGAGCAACAGCTCAGGTGTTAGACGCTCGAGCACGGTGTCAGTCATTCGCGCTAGTAAATCGGCCATCTTAGGTGCCCGGAAGCCCAGTGAGTACGTCATGCATTCACCCTCTGCGACCCCCCAATGCGCCAACCCCGGAGGTACGTAAAGCACATCGCCAGGCTCTAAAAGGTATTCCTGCGTTGCGGTAAATGATTTGAGTAAGTGCAGGTCATCATGTTCCAATCGAGGGGTGTTATCGTCACAAAAGTCGCCGAGAAACCACCGACGCCGCCCAATGCCTTGAACTAAAAATACGTCGTAGCGATCGAAATGCGGGCCCACGCTACCCCCGTCTACGGCATAGCTCACCATTACATCGTCTAATCGCCACGTCGGTAAAAACCCTACGCATGTCTTTAGTGCTTCCACGCTCGGAAGGAGTTGGTCGACCTGCTGAACCAAGAGCGTCCATTGATCATTACGCCGAAAATCAACGTCATCGAAGGGTCCGTGCTCAAGACGCCAGCTATCATTGTGGACGCTAATGATTCTGCTCTGGACGGATGGCTCCATGCTCAGCCCCGCTAGCTCCTCTGGTGAGAGCGGGCTTACAAAACCGGGTAAAGCGTTCCTGATAAGCAGGGGCTCACGCTGCCAATACCGCTCAAGGAACAGTGCTTCGTCCAATCTAAAGCGGTGCGCCAAAACAGTTACGCCTGGTAATCAGTGATGGCTTTGGCTTGCAGAGCGGCATTACCAATGTACGTTCTTGGGGATAGCTCTCTCAGTTCCCGCTTGACCGTATCGGGCAAGTCGAGCGTCTCAATAAATTCGCCCAAAGTGTCTGCAGTAATCGCTTGGCCTCGTGTGAGCGCCTTGAGTTTTTCGTAGGGCTCTGGGATTCCGTAACGGCGCATAACAGTTTGAATCGGTTCGGCGAGCACCTCCCAGCTAGCGTCTAGATCACTGTCGAGGTGAGACGCATTCGTCTGCAACTTGCCGATGCCCTTCAATGCAGACTCATACGCCAGTAGAGAATAAGCGAGGCCCACGCCCATATTTCGCAACACGGTACTATCGGTGAGATCACGCTGCCACCGGCTGATCGGCAGTTTCTGTGCGAGATGCGACAATACCGCATTAGCAAGACCCAAATTACCTTCGGAATTCTCAAAATCGATGGGGTTTACTTTGTGGGGCATGGTCGAAGAACCCACTTCGCCCGCGATTGTTTTCTGTTTGAAATAGCCTAGGCTGATGTAACCCCAGACGTCGCGATTGAAATCGATAAGCACCGTATTAAAGCGAGCGAGGGCGTCGAATAATTCAGCCATATAGTCATGGGGCTCAATTTGTGTGGTGTACGGATTCCACTGAAGCCCGAGAGATTGGACAAACGTTTCTGCGTTACTTTGCCAATCGACGTCAGGGTAGGTCACGAGGTGGGCATTGTAGTTCCCGACTGCACCATTAATTTTGCCCATTGGCTCTATACGCTGAATTTGCACAAATTGGCGCTCGAGTCGCGCGACGACGTTCGCTATTTCCTTGCCGAGCGTCGTGGGGCTTGCTGTTTGTCCGTGGGTACGCGACAACATGGGCTGGTTTGCTTCAACGTCTGCCAAGGCCTTTAACGCGGCAATAATTTTCTCCATGGCCGGACGGATAGCGAGCAAACCATCTTTAAGCATTAAACCATGGGACAGGTTATTGATGTCTTCCGATGTGCACGCGAAGTGAATAAACTCACTAATGGCCGCGAGCTCAGTATCAGTTGCGACTTGTTCCTTCAAAAAATACTCGACCGCTTTGACATCGTGATTTGTCGTTGCCTCGATCGCTTTAACGCGCTCAGCATCTTCAATGGAGAACTCATCGACAATGCGATTAAGCCGCGTGGTTGCACCGTCCGAAAGTGGTGGCACTTCAGTAATGCCGGGGAGGTTTGCAAGACACTGTAACCAGCGAACTTCGACCTCAACGCGGCGTTTAATAAGACCAAATTCACTAAAAACGTCACGCAGGGCAGCCACCTTGCTGCCGTAGCGGCCGTCGAGAGGTGATATTGCAGTGAGGGCAGAGAGTTCCATGCTGACTCCAGTAATGAGACTAATAGATTTAATAAAAAGGAAGTGAAAGGCTAACGAATCCCCAGTTCCCGAGATAGATCAATGGCAACTGAACGGATCTGATTGCGATTAAAAATCATCTTCCACCGTCTTCCACCCAGTTGCCGCCATAGAAATGCTGAACGAACACCAGCCAATAACAATGCTCGGATAATTTCAGCGTTCGCATCGTTCTGCAAATGCTGCGCACTTCCGGAAATTTTAACTCTGTAGGACAGCGTACTCAGAGTATCAGAGTAAATTGCGGCGACACTGTGGCAGGTCTCATTCACATGCGACGCAAAGTGTGTTGCTTTGAAACTTGCGTGCTGCAGCCGGTTTTGAACGACTTGCTGTAAGTCGGGCCGTGCAGCGAATTTTCGCTCTAAATGCAAAATTGAAAATAGGTAACGCATCATGCTGGCCGTTGTTTCATCACCGCCGGTTGTCAACCCGGACGACAGATTTTGTAGACCTAACTTCACTCCTTGGACGTTACCAAATACCGAGTCAACATTGGGGACATCGAAGCTAAAAAGGGAATGAATGGAGGCTTCTAGAAACTCAAGCGGATAGCTACCCGTGCGAGAAATTTGATCAACAATACGAGCGCTTTGTGCGACACCCGCTAAAGCGATCGTTTGGTTGTCCAAACTGCTACGATCTTTCACAACGCACCCTCGATGACGCCGCCACCTAGGCACAATTCGTCTTGATAAAAAACAACAGATTGCCCCGGCGTAATTGCGCGCTGCGGTTCGTCAAACACAACGCGGTAGCCTTCAGCGTGACGCTCGACAGAACACAACTGATCGGCTTGGCGATATCGAACTTTTGCACGAACTTGCATAGGTAGAATGGGTTCTTCCCCTGAAATCCAGAATATATCGTTGGCAAAGAGCGTTGATTTAAACAGCGCAGGATGGTCTTTTCCTTGCGCTACCAACAATACGTTGCGCGCTAAATCTTTTTCGACAACGTACCAAGGAGCGTGTTCATGATTTGCAAGACCGCCAATGCCTAACCCTTGGCGTTGACCCATTGTGTGATACATAAGCCCCTGATGCTCGCCAAGTCGCTCCCCGTTTAAACTTTCAATATCACCGGGCTGCGCCGGCAAATACTGTTGAAGAAAATCGGTGAAACGTCGCTCACCAATAAAGCAAATACCCGTTGAATCTTTCTTTTCTGCAGTAGCCAAACCAGCTGATTCTGCAATAGCACGCACCTGTGGTTTGTCTAAATGCCCAATTGGAAACAGCGTGCGACTTAGCTCGCGATGCCCGACTTGATGTAAGAAGTAACTCTGGTCTTTATTGCCATCGAGTCCTTTTAGGAGCACTGCGGCTCCATCACGTTGCTCAGTGCGAACGTAGTGTCCTGTGGCAATATAATCTGCGCCCAAGTGCGTCGCGTATTCCAGAAAAGCTTTGAACTTGATTTCACGGTTACACAAGATGTCTGGATTGGGTGTGCGTCCCGCTTTGTACTCGGCTAAAAAGTGTTCGAATACGTTGTCCCAATATTCGGCAGCAAAGTTCGCGCCATGCAGCTTTATACCCAGCCGCTGTGCTACCGCTTGGGCATCCGCGAAATCTTGTTTTGCCGTGCAATACTCGGTGCCATCATCTTCCTCCCAGTTCTTCATGAAGAGGCCTTCAACCGAATACCCTTGCTGTTGCAGCAATAGGGCTGAGACTGAGGAATCCACGCCTCCAGACATGCCAACAATGACTTTGATTTGCTTGTTTACGGTCATGAGTCCAAAACCAGTGACAGGGGAGCTACGTTTCCCTGTCGGTGTAATTCGATAACGCTCATGACGAGAGAACTCCGGAGTTGCGAGCTTAGTGCAATAATCTCGTCGCGTGTGAGCCAGTGAGCGGCAATGATACCGTCATCGAGGGTCTGGTTGCTAACTTCATAGGAGGGTGTCGCGAGAAAGCTATGGCGTAGATACGTTATACCGTCTGCGCCAACCCATCGAGCGACTCCCAGATAGCCGATCAGCTCGACGCACCAAGCCGTTTCCTCTAAGACCTCCCGCCGCGCCGCCTCAGTTAAAGATTCACCGGGTTCAAGGTGACCCGCGGGCTGGTTGTAAACAACGGCTCCCGACACACGGTCGATTTCCTGAACCATCAGATAGCGATCTTGATCCACAACGACTGTTGCAACAGTAGCGTGTGGACACCAGCGATTAGGTGGTTGCATAGAGTTCCTGAAATGTCACTGCTGTCTGCTAAAGTTAACCGTATTAACATGCGCGCGTCAGCGTGTTGCTTTGATCAGCTGCGCGGCCGGCTCCGATTCGAATGTGTTGACCGCCGGTGCGTATTCTCCGGCGGGCTTGGGACCTTGATCTTTTTAAATTGCCCTGGCTGTAACCCGTCGAGCGCCCAATCGCCCACGGCGACGCGGACTAGACGCAGGGTTGGGAAACCAACGGCCGCCGTCATACGTCTTACTTGTCGATTCCGGCCTTCACACAACGAAATTTCTAACCAGCTGTCGGGGACTGAGGGGCGGTAACGAATAGGCGGACTGCGATCCCACAGTTGGGGATCAATGAGACGCCGTACTCGCGCGGGGAGCGTGGTTCCATCTTTCAGCTCCACGCCATGCGTCAACGTGGCAATCGCTTCGTCGTGTACGAGCCCCTCTACTTGTACCCAGTACGTTTTCCAGCTTTTGTATCGCGGGTGAGCGATATGCTGCTGCAGGCGTCCATCGTCTGTCAGAACGACTAAGCCTTCGGAATCAAAGTCTAAGCGACCGGCAGCGCGATACTCAGGCAACGTTAAATAGTCCGCCAGGGTTTGGCGTGCAGCATCGTCGGTCCCGTCATTGTCAGAGAACTGGCAAAGAACCCTAAAAGGTTTATTGAAAATGATGACGTCTGGCAAACCCTTTCCCTTAGTTTGGTGTTAAAATTCGCGACCGAGATGGTCAAAAGCCATTCAAACTCCACGAGCGGTGCGCCACAAACCCGGCGAGAATAAGAGTGAGCGGAGTCTAATAAAGACCAACAATAGCAACTTTACCTAACCTGAAAGGATCCTGACACTATGGCCTACAAGCATATCAAGGTACCCGAGACTGGCGAAATCATCGCAGTTAACGCCGACTACAGCCTCACAGTACCGAACAACCCCATTATCCCCTATATCGAAGGCGATGGTATTGGTGTTGATATCAGTCCTGTCATGATCGATGTTGTTGATGCCGCTGTCGAAAAAGCTTACGGCGGCAGTAAAAAGATTTCGTGGATGGAAATTTATACGGGAGAAAAGGCCGCGGAACTCTATGAAGGCGACTGGTTCCCTGAAGAGACACTCGACGCCATTAAAACCTATTCCGTTGCAATCAAGGGGCCATTGACGACACCTGTGGGTGGCGGCTTTCGCTCGCTGAACGTTGCGCTGCGTCAAGAACTCGATCTGTATACCTGCCAACGCCCTGTTAGATGGTTCGAGGGTGTTCCTTCACCCGTGAAAAAGCCTGGTGATTGCAACATGGTGATTTTCCGAGAGAATTCGGAAGACATTTATGCCGGTATTGAGTACCAAGCGGGCACAGAGGAAGCGCAGAAAGTTGTTGATTTTATCATTAACGAAATGGGCGCAACGAAGATCCGGTTCCCAAACAATGTGGGTATAGGTATCAAGCCCGTATCGAAAGAGGGTACCGAGCGATTGGTTCGCAAAGCGATTCAATACGCCATTGACCAAGACCTGCCTTCGGTCACGCTAGTGCACAAGGGCAACATCATGAAATTCACCGAAGGTGCGTTCCGTGATTGGGGTTACGGCCTCGCAATGGAAGAATTCGGCGGTCAGTTGCTTGACGGTGGTCCGTGGGTAGAGATTACAAACCCCAATACGGGCAAACCCATTGTGATTAAGGATGTCATCGCGGACGCGATGCTACAGCAAATCCTGACTCGGCCTAAAGACTACAGCGTGGTTGCCACTTTGAATTTGAACGGCGATTACCTGTCTGACGCGCTCGCAGCGCAGGTGGGTGGTATTGGTATCGCGCCGGGTGCGAATCTATCGGACACCGTAGCGCTGTTCGAAGCCACGCATGGAACTGCACCGAAGTACGCGGGGCAGGATAAAGTGAATCCCGGTTCATTGATTCTGTCAGCGGAAATGATGCTCCGTCACCTTGGCTGGAATGAAGCCGCAGACCTCATCATTGATGGCATGAATGGTGCTATTCAAGCGAAGACAGTCACCTACGACTTCGAGCGCTTAATGGATGATGCAACACTGCTGTCGTGCTCAGACTTTGGTAAGGCTATCATCGCCAAAATGTGATCGCTTGAGTCCAAAGCGCCCTTTATCGAGAGGTGCCGATATCGAGAGGTGCCGACCTAAAGAAAAAGCCCGCTTAAAGCGGGCTTTTTTTATGGGATTAAAATGCTCGGGGTGGGCAGTGGTGCCATGAGTGCTGGTCACACATCAAAAATCTTACCTGGGTTTAACATATTGCGCGGATCGAGCGCACGTTTGAGTGTTTTCATCAAGGCGATTTCCTCGGGACTTCGGCTGACACTAAGCCACGACTTTTTTTCTAATCCAATCCCATGTTCGGCGGACACAGACCCTTTGAATGCCGCCAGCGGACCATATACGCAGGCCTCTATTTGCGGGCGCAGAGCGGCGGCCCGCTCGCTGGGTAGCGGAATGCCGAAATGCAAATTGCCATCGCCCAAATGCCCGAAAACATAGACGGCTAATGCCTCTGTTGTCGCCAGACTACTGCGCACATCATCAACATAGGCACTCATCCTGTCGATAGGGAGAGAGACATCGAAAAAGAGGGGGGTGCCTAGCTGAAAAATTTGCTGTACGTCATCGCGAATTTGCCAGAAAGCGTGGCAATCTGCTTCCGACTGGGAAACCGCTGCGTCCACGAGTAGACCCTGCTCGAACGCACTCTCGAGAGCCATCTTAAAGCGCTGTCGGTCCAGTTCTCCATCGGCGCCTTGCGCCTCCAAAAGCACATAAAACTCATAGCCGTGGGGCACCGGTGGCCTGCTCTGAGCAGGCTTAGTCGTCACCAGTTGATAGTATTCGCTCCACAGCGTTTCAAAGGCAGATAAACCGCCGCCTAATTGTTGGTCCATATGCCGGAGCAGCGCTTTAACATGGTCGAAGGAATCCAGAGCGACAAAGGCCATGTCGCGGCTGACGGGCGCTTCGCGCAGGCGTAACGAAAGGCGCGTTACGACGCCCAACGTACCCTCCGAGCCCACAAACAAGTGCTTAAGGTCATACCCTGCATTGTTTTTGATCAGGGGACTTAAGCTATTAATGACAGTGCCATCAGCTAAAACCGCTTCGGCGCCCAACACCATGTCACGCATCATTCCATATCGGATAACGCGATTCCCTCCAGCGTTCGTCGCTGCATTACCTCCCAGGGTGGCGCTACCTCGGGCGCCTAGATCCAATGGAAACATCAACCCATGTGGAGCAGCAGCTTCTTGAAGAGTCTGCAAGGTTACGCCTGCTTGCACCACCGCGCAGCGCTGAGTAGCGTCGATTGATTCAATAGCGTTCATTCGCTCTAACGAGAGAATGATGCAGTCGGGATCAGTGTCGGCACCATGAACGAGACCCGTGAGACCGCCCTGAGTGACGACCTTTAAGTCGCGCTCAGCACACCAGACGAGTGCCTGTGAAACGTCTTCTGTGGTGGTAGGGCGAATTAATGCTTGTCCTGCTAAGGGTTCAGTGGCACGCCATATGCCCGCTGCGCGCTCTCGGAGAGTATTGGCATCTAGTACCGCGGTCTCGCCTAGAAGTTGTCGCAGTTCATTTACCACATTCATGCTATCTCCCTATTAATTGTAAGGCTGAAACTCGCGTAGTTTGAACTATACTAACCCAATGATGACTATTCCTAGAAAAGTGTCGGTCAAGCGACACACGCAGCCATTGCGTAATCAATCTACTGAGCATGAGGACGGCTTTGAAGGCGGGTTGGCAGTTTCCCCTGCAAAACCCAAGCTCAAGCGACCGCCATTATTCAAAGTGGTACTTCTGAATGACGACTACACTCCAATGGAATTTGTCATTGAGGTACTCGAGATGTTTTTTGGTCTAAACCGAGAAAAAGCTACCCAAATAATGCTTGCAGTGCATACTCAAGGGAAAGGGGTGTGCGGAATATATCCCAAGGATATTGCTGAAACCAAATCAATGCAGGTCAACCAGCATGCCAGAGAGAGCGGGCATCCGTTACTGTGTGAAGTTGAGCCGTCAGAAGACGAGGAGTAAAAGCCATGCTGAGCAAAGAACTCGAGCAAGTTCTCAACGAAGCCTTTCGCACTGCGCGCACGCGTAGGCACGAATTTATTACGGTTGAGCATCTACTGCTTGCACTGCTAGATGATTCGGCTGCGCTGACGGTTATGCAAGCCTGCCAAGTAGATACCGAAGCACTTCGTGGCGATTTGGTGGAGTTTATTGATTCCACGACGCCGCTATTAGGAGACGAAGCAGATGGTCGCGATACTCAGCCCACGCTCGGGTTTCAGCGAGTATTGCAACGCGCAGTTTTCCATGTCCAAAGCTCTGGCAAGCAAGAAGTCACCGGCGCGAATATTCTAGTTGCCATATTTTCCGAGCAAGAGTCCCAAGCGGTTTATTTTTTAAAGAGCCAAGACGTATCTCGCCTTGATATCGTTAATTTTATTACTCACGGCATTGCTAAAGATGACGAGGAGGGCGAGTTCGGCGGCGATAACGGTAGCCCCGAGGCCGGCGAGGCCGGCGACGCGCCTGAAGAGACGCCTCTCGACAAATACGCAACAAACCTCAATGAGGAAGCCAAGACAGGGCAAATTGACCCACTCATCGGTCGACTTGCTGAAGTGGAGCGTGTTGCACAAATCCTCGCACGACGACGTAAGAACAACCCTTTGCTCGTCGGTGAGTCGGGCGTTGGCAAGACAGCTATTGCCGAGGGCTTGGCGAAACTAATAGTTGACGGAGACGTTCCTGAATCGCTTCAAGATGCCGTAGTGTACTCACTCGATTTAGGTGCATTACTTGCGGGCACAAAATACCGAGGAGACTTTGAGAAACGCTTTAAAGGTCTATTAGCCAACCTTAAGGATCGCGAACACGCCATTTTATTCATTGACGAAATCCATACCATTATTGGAGCAGGTGCGGCTTCTGGCGGCGTGATGGATGCCAGCAACCTTCTTAAGCCCTTGCTAAGTTCCGGCAAGATGCGCTGTATCGGGTCGACGACCTTTGCAGAGTATCGTGGCATTTTTGACAAAGACAAAGCCTTGAGTCGTCGCTTTCAAAAGATCGACGTGATGGAGCCTTCAGTTGATGATGCTTACAAAATCTTAAAAGGTCTCAAGTCGCGGTTTGAAGAGCATCACCAATTACGCTATAGCGATAAGGCCTTAAGGGTGGCTACAGAAATGGCCGCTCGGTACATAACCGATCGCTTCCTGCCAGACAAAGCCATCGATGTCATTGATGAGGCGGGTGCCTATCAGCAATTACTGCCTGCGAGTAAGCGTAAAAAAGTTATTGGTCCGAGTGATATAGAATCTGTTGTGGCAAAAATTGCCAGAATCCCACCAAAAACCGTCACTTCAGACGACCGTGATTTGCTCGAGAAATTGGAATCCAACCTCCAAATGGTCGTCTTTGGGCAGAACAAAGCCGTTAGCCAGCTGGTGGCGTCCATCAAGTTGGCAAGAGCGGGATTACGCTCTGGTGATAAGCCCATTGGCTCATTTCTACTTGCAGGACCTACGGGTGTTGGTAAGACTGAAATCACAAAGCAACTGGCGTTGCAATTGGGTCTTGAGCTCACGCGCTTTGATATGTCGGAATACATGGAACGGCATACTGTTTCGCGCTTGATAGGGGCTCCTCCGGGCTATGTAGGGTTTGATCAAGGAGGTTTGCTCACCGATGCGGTAACAAAGCATCCTCACTCGGTAGTGCTTCTCGATGAAATCGAAAAAGCTCACCCCGAAGTCTTCAATATCCTGCTTCAGGTAATGGACCACGGGACACTGACTGACAATAACGGGCGTAAAGCAGATTTCCGCAATGTCATTTTAGTAATGACGACCAATGCGGGCGCAGAGAATGTTAGTCGACGATCGATTGGCTTCACTGATCAAGATCATAGCAGCGATTCTTTGGAAGCTATCAGCCGGATGTTCTCACCCGAATTTAGAAATCGCCTCGATGCAATTGTACCGTTTGAACCGTTGGGTGAGGATGTGATTCTAACCGTGGTTGATAAGTTCCTCACGGAGCTCCAAGGGCAGCTCGATGAGAAGCGGGTTACCCTAGAAGTCGACGAAGACGCTAGACTTTGGTTAGTCGAAAAAGGCTACGACCGCACGATGGGCGCGCGACCGATGGAGCGTGTGATACAAGAACACATCAAGAAACCGCTTGCTGATTTGGTGCTCTTCGGCGAGTTAAGTAAGGGCGGTACTGCAAGCGTGGTGCTAGAACCAGACGGCGCCTCACTGCGTGTTATCGCAGTAACAGAGAACCAAGAGAGTCTTACAAAAGCTTAAGCGACGACGACATGGAGTAGGGCATCGTGCTGGCGCTGCCCACGTCTACCCATACGCTTACCCCAAGAGAGCCGAATTAGCGCTCTCGGTAAGTGATACGGCCTTTTGTCAGATCGTAAGGAGTGACTTCTACGCGAACTTTGTCGCCAGTAAGAATGCGGATGTAGTTCTTACGCATCTTGCCAGAGATATGCGCGGTCACTAGATGACCATTTTCGAGTTTTACTCGGAAAGTGGTGTTTGGAAGGGTTTCAACAATTTCACCTTCCATTTCGATTTGGTCTTCTTTAGCCATTAACGGTTGAGCCTCTATTAAAACAGCGCTGAACTGTACCCGAAAGTCGGTGTACACAAAAGCACTCCTTTAAGGTTTCTCCACAAAACACAATTCATTCACTGCAATGTCATCCGGCCCAGGGAGTGCATCTTCTCTGTGCCACTCACCACCGACGAGCATCTCAAGCGGCTTGAAACGGGCCTTATAGCTCATTTTTTCGCAGCTCTGAATCCAATAACCGAGATAGACATGCTCTAAATTAGACGTCCGAGCTAACTCTACTTGATAGAGCACGGAGAACGTTCCCAAACTCCGTCGCTCTTCCGCCGGCTCGTAAAAAGTGTAGATGGCCGATAGACCATCAAGCATTTGATCGCTAACCATGACCCCGACTAAACGCTGCTCATCGTACAATCGAAAGTAACGCGTATTTCCTAGCCCGTTGTTGAGGAAAGATTGGTATTGATCTTTGTCCGGTGGATACATGTCTCCGTCAGCGTGTCTTTCTTTTATATACCGCGAATACAAGTCGAAGGTTTCAGTGTCAAAAATATCGCTCGACTCGACGATCCGGAGATCTTGATTACGCCGCCACACACGTTGCTGACTTTTTGATCGCTTGAACGCATCAACGGGTATACGTGACGCTACACACGCGCTACAGCGAGCGCAGTGTGGGCGATATACATGCTCTCCACTGCGCCGAAAGCCGATGAGGGATAATTGGGTATATAGCTCTGACGATATTTTTTGACGAGGATCGATAAATAATGTGGTCGCTTCTTCGCCCTCTAAGTAGCTGCAATCGTGGGGAAACGTGGTGTAAACACGTATATCTCTCAGCGAGGCAGTCATAACTATTTCTCCAATAGACCCGCGGGATCTCCCCCAATAGTACTGAGCCAATCTGGGCGGGAGCGGGGGATTAACTTGTCGGCAGTTACATCAGCCAAAGCGAGTAAGTGTCTGTCGTCTTTTATAGCGTTACTGAGCAATTTTTCAAAGTCTTGTCTTGGAATATTGATGGCCCCCATTTGGCTTAAATGGGGGTTTTCCACCTGACAGTCAACAAGTGACAGCTGCCCTGAGTTCAGTGCTTTAGCCAAGGCTGCTAGCGCGATCTTAGACGCGTCCGAGACGCGTGAAAACATCGATTCACCAAAAAAAGCTTTGCCTATTGCCACGCCATATAATCCCCCAACTAAGTGCCCAGATTGAAAAACTTCAATCGAGTGAGCGATCCCTAAATCATGCAGTTGCTCATAGGCGGTTATCATTTGAGGGGATATCCACGTGCCGGGACCACTGGATCTCGGCTGCCCACATGCGCGGATAACCGCAGAAAAATCGCTATTTACGCTAACGCTAAACCTTCCCTTGCGAATCGATCGCTTTAACGAGCGAGAACAATGAAAATTGCCCGCTAGCAATATCGATCTAGGATTAGGGCTCCACCACAGTATCGGTTGAGATTCGTCAAACCAAGGGAAAATACCCCTAGAATATGCTGCAATGAGGCGCTTAGGGGACAAGTCCCCCCCAACAGCCAAGAGACCATTGGGGTCCTCAAGTGCGCTGTCGGTGGGTGGGAAGTCAACGTCCACAACGTCGTTTTCAATGCCCGTCGTTTAATGCGTCTAGGTACTTCTCTGCGTCTAAGGCTGCCATGCACCCAAAGCCCGCCGATGTAATGGCCTGACGGTAAACGTGATCTGCAACATCGCCTGCAGCATAAACACCCTCGACACTCGTGAGAGTTGCCTCGCCATTGAGCCCGGATTTGATGCTGATGTAGCCACCTTCCATCGCGAGCTGACCATCAAATATTTGAGTGTTAGGTTTGTGGCCGATGGCTATGAAAACACCCGCTAATGGGATTTCAACAGCGGGTTCTCCCTGAGTAGAGGCAATCCTGATACCTGTGACGCCCATCGCGTCGCCCAGAACTTCCTCTAGAGTCCGATGCCAGTGTAAAACGATTTTGCCTTCGTCAGCCTTAGCAAGAAGACGGTCCTGCAGTACCTTTTCCGATCGGAGTGTGTCGCGACGATGGACGAGGTGGACTTTGCTGCAAAGGTTGCTCAGATACAGCGCCTCCTCGACTGCGGTATTGCCGCCGCCGATGACCGCTACCTCCTTATTACGATAAAAAAAGCCGTCGCAAGTAGCGCACGCGCTGACACCCTTACCCATGAATGCGGCTTCACTGGGTAATCCTAAGTACTGTGCCGACGCGCCGGTCGCGATTACGAGTGCATCGCACGTGTAATCGTTGCTTCCGCCCAACCGGAAGGGACGAACACTGAGATCCACTTTTTCAATGTGATCAAAAACAATCGACGCATCAAAACGCTCAACGTGCGCCTGCATTTCCTGCATTAACTGTGGTCCCTGCAAATCCGCCGCACCTCCGGGCCAGTTTTCAACTTCCGTTGTCGTGGTGAGCTGGCCGCCTTGCTGAATGCCCGTTATTACGACCGGTTGCAAGTTGGCGCGCGCTGCGTAAACAGCGGCCGTATAGCCCGCAGGGCCGGATCCTAGGATGATCAATCTATGGTGCGAAGAAGTAGTCATGTTGTGCGCTGTCCAAACGTGGGATAAGTCCCCTTGAATGCATCTCGAGGGGAGCAGGTTGTGGTGAGCGTCAAGGGTACAACACCCAGAGCGCGGCCACAAAGTACATCGTGTCATGCACTAGCTTGTCTCGTTAAGCCACTGAAAAACGACAAGAAATCAAGATGAAATACTGATTCCTGTGGTATGGTATCCAGCGTAATGAGTGCGCTTAAGTGTGCGTTTATCGCTCTGGGCGCTCAAACTCCATTTTTGCTGGAATACCATCGCGTCGGATATCCTTGTGGCCTCGAATACCAAACAACCAAGCTCTAACAACAATCAGGCAGCGCACCCACGACGGCGATTACGAGATGCTTTGTTCGTTACCGTTGCTGCGGGCTGTTTGTTCATGCTCCTTGCACTTGCGACCTATAACCACAGCGATCCTGGTTGGTCAGCCAGCGGTACCGACGCGCCCATTCGAAATCTAGCCGGTATCACCGGTGCGTTCTTGTCGGACGTCTTGTTTTCCTTGGTGGGCTACGCTGCTTTTTTGATTCCCGTTTTGCTGGCCTACCGCGCTGGACGAATTCTCTTGCGTAACGACGATCAACTCCCGACCGATTGGACGTTATTCGGTCTCAGAGCGCTTGGATTGGTGCTTGTGATCATAGCGGCAACGTCTATTGCAGCACTGAATGACCAAGGTGCTTCAGGTCTTCCTCAAGGCGCCGGAGGCATACTAGGCCAGGGGATTGGCCAGAGCTTTGACAGTGCGTTTAGCCCGGTTGGCGCGCGATTAATTTTATTGGCCGTATTTCTAGCTGGATTGACGATGTTCGCCGACATCAGTTGGCTGGCAGTCACTGATTACCTAGGTAAGCAATGCATCAAACTCTCGCGCCAATGTTGGCATTGGGTGATGTCAACGCGTGATGCCATCGTGGATCGGCGCGCGCGGGAGAAACAACAAGAGCAACGAAAGGTTCAGATTGAACAATATGTCGAAAAAGAGAAGAGACGCACGCCACCAAAAATCAAAGCACTAGTATCCAAGCAAGAGCCCAGCTTACGCGTTGAGAAAGAAAAGCAGGTACTGCTGTTTGATTCGCCCGTCGCAGGTGAATTGCCGCCTCTCGATTTGTTAGATCCAGCCCCGGATAAGGGCGGAAGAGGGTACTCGCGAGAAGAACTGGAGTCGCTCTCGCGGCTCCTCGAGCTAAAGCTCGCCGACTTTGGGATCAGCGCAGAGGTAACCGCGGTCTATCCAGGCCCCGTGGTGACACGCTTTGAAATCCAACCTGCAGCGGGTGTGAAAGTATCGAGAATTTCTAATCTAGCAAAGGATGTGGCCCGATCGCTCGCTGTCATATCGGTGCGTGTTGTCGAAGTTATTCCCGGGAAAAGTGTCGTAGGTATTGAAATCCCCAACGCTGACCGTCAAACGGTCAATTTTAAAGAAGTGTTGTCTTCCAAGGTTTTTGACGACAGTAAATCGCCATTAACACTTGCTCTAGGCCACGATATTGCCGGTTTGCCTATTGTTGCCGATCTCGGAAAAATGCCCCACTTACTGGTGGCAGGTACGACTGGCTCGGGTAAATCGGTCGGGGTTAACTGTATGTTGGTGAGCTTACTTTATAAAGCGACGCCAGAAGATGTGCGCTTGATATTAGTAGACCCTAAAATGCTTGAGCTGTCGGTCTACGATGGCATTCCACATCTGCTCACCCCGGTGATCACCGATATGAAAGACGCCGCCAATGGCCTTCGGTGGTGCGTAGCCGAAATGGAACGGCGCTATAAACTGATGTCGCTGTTGGGCGTGCGAAACTTAGCGGGATATAACCGCAAGGTGCTCGACGCTAACAAGGCGGGAGAGCCTATCCCCGATCCGACGTGGAAGCCCGACCCACTAGCAATGACACCTGAGGAAGAACAAGTGCACCCACACTTGGACAAACTCCCGAGTATTGTCGTTGTCATAGACGAATTCGCCGACATGATGATGATTGTCGGTAAGAAGGTAGAAGAGCTGATCGCACGCATTGCGCAAAAGGCACGTGCAGCGGGCATACACCTGATTCTGGCCACGCAACGACCTTCGGTCGATGTGATAACCGGTTTGATTAAAGCCAATATTCCGACAAGGATTGCATTTTCAGTCAGTTCAAAGGTTGATTCGCGAACAATTCTGGATCAAGGAGGGGCAGACCAACTCTTGGGCTTTGGCGATATGCTGTACCTACCCTCTGGCTCCAGCGTGCCCATGCGCGTTCACGGCGCGTTCTGCTCTGACGATGAAGTGCACCGAGTTGTCGCTGATTGGAAACGTCGCGGCGAACCTCTCTACTTGGAGGGGCTTCTCGACGAGGGAGGGCAAACGCCTGTTACTGCGGGCGAACTTCAAAGCGCTGCCAGTGATGGTGACGATCCAGAAGCAGATGCCCTTTATGATGAAGCTGTTCACTTCGTCTGTAAAAGTAGACGGGCGTCTATCTCTAGCGTTCAACGTAAGCTGCGGATTGGTTACAACCGAGCAGCGCGGCTCATTGAGACAATGGAGGCTGCTGGCGTGGTCACCGAAATGGGAACCAATGGACAGCGGGAAGTGTTAGCGCCGCCGCCCATGGAGGATTAACGTGATCGGAGAAAAGTATCGCTGGCCAGCCATTCTGCTGTTAACGCTTTGCTTACTGGGAGGTTTGATCCGGGAGGTCAATGCCGGAGAGGAAACCCCTCTACTTGTTATTGATAGTATAGCGGGGCAGTTCACCCAGGCTATTCGGGACGGGCACGGCAACGCGCTGGCGCACAGCGAGGGTGCCTTTGCGTTACTTAAGCCCCATTTTTTTCGCTGGGAAATCACTGCGCCTGGCCGACAGGTCATCGTGAGTGACGGGCAGTATGTATGGCAACATGATCAAGATCTCGAAACGGTGAATCAATCAGCACTGGCTGATATGGAAGCTTCGCCGCTTGCAATGCTGCTTGAAGACGAAGAGACCTTGTCCGTTGCTTATGAAATCGACCGCACACCCGATAGCCTTACATTAAGGCCCCGAAATCCACAGCGTTTTTTCGATGCGTTAACGTTTAGATTCGCTGACGGGGTTGTCACCGGATTGACGATTGTCGATACAGTGGGGCAAATCATTGATATTGAATTAGCGCTTGATCCGCAAACTGCGCTTACGCGTGACGATTTCACCTTCGAGCTTCCAGAGGGTGTGGACTTTTCGGGCATTGAGTCCTAGTTCTTATGTTGCAAGACTCTGACCTGTTCGGCGACGCCACCCTAGGTGGACAGCCGCTTGCTGCGACTATGCGCCCACAGCGGCTGGTCGACTTTGTGGGGCAAGACCATGTTCTAGGGTCTGACAGGCCGCTGAGACGAGCAATTGAGCAAGGTAACCTGCATTCCTTTATTTTGTGGGGGCCTCCCGGAGTGGGTAAGACGACGTTGGCTCGGCTTGCTGCTAGCAGTTCTGAAGCACAGTTTATACAACTGTCTGCTGTGCTTGCGGGTGTGAAGGATATTCGCGAGGCTGTTCAAGCGGCGAGAGGCGCGGCCGCACGCGGGCTGCGAACGGTGTTATTTGTTGACGAGGTGCACCGCTTCAATAAGTCACAGCAGGACGCATTTTTACCGCATGTTGAAGACGGCACTTTTGTCTTTATTGGCGCCACAACTGAAAACCCATCGTTTGAATTAAACTCAGCGTTATTGTCGCGTGCCCGCGTCTACAAACTACGTGCGCTTGATACGGAGCAACTCATTGTCCTGATGGAACGCGCACTGAGCACCGTCCTAGTCGACGTCGTAGTCGATGCAGGCGTGTTAAATACATTAGCACTGAGTGCCGATGGCGATGGACGGCGGGCTCTTGCACAACTAGAGCTTGCTGCAGATCTGGCGACGACTGACGATCGCGGTGCCCGCCGCATTGATGCCGCTGTTCTTGCGGAAATAAGCCAGGCTAGTTTGCGCCGCTTCGACAAAGGCGGAGATCAGTTTTACGATCAAATGAGTGCGCTGCATAAATCCGTCCGGGGGAGTGATCCCGATGCCAGCTTATATTGGTATGCGAGAATGCTGGATGGGGGGTGTGACCCTTTATACATTGCCCGACGTGTCGTACGAATGGCCAGCGAAGATATTGGCAACGCGGATCCACGCTCACTCGAACTCGCTCTCAATGCTTGGCAAGTACAGGAGCGGCTCGGAAGCCCTGAGGGTGAACTCGCTATTGCTCAAGCTATTGTTTACCTGAGCTGCGCGGCGAAAAGTAACGCCGTGTATCTTGCTTACAAAGCCTCCCGACGCAGCGTTGAGGAGCATGGCACCCTTGAGGTGCCCAATCACTTGCGCAACGCGCCAACGCAACTGATGGCCGACCAGGGTTATAGCAAAGGCTATCGCTACGCCCACGATGAACCCGATGCTTACGCAGCGGGCGAGAATTATTGGCCCGAAGGTATGAGTGCGCAGCAATTTTACACGCCTGTGGATCGTGGCCTCGAAATTCGAATTCAGGATAAGCTGGCGCAACTGAAAGCGCTTAATGACGCCCACCGGCGTCAACACGATCCAACGAGGCTCTGATTAACATGTTGTGGCAGTTTTTTTTAGTCGCTCTTGGTGGCGCTATGGGGGCCAGCGGGCGGTACGGTTGCAGTATCATTGTGCGTCAACACTTTATTGATAGCTGGCCCGCAGCGACGCTGCTCGTCAATGTTGTTGGCTCGTTTGGTATCGGCATAGCGTTCGTTTTACTTGAGCGCGGGCTGATGCATACCGACATGCGCGCATTGCTTGTGATCGGCTTTTTCGGCGCGTTTACCACATTCTCTACTTTTTCTCTGGAACTGCTTCATATGCTCCAGCGTGGCGAATTTGGCCAGTCGTTACTCTATGCTTCGCTGAGTGTGGTCAGCTGTGTCGCCGGAGCTGCATTGGGTCTGTTGACGGCCCGTGCATTCACCTGATGCCATTCGAAAGCGGGTAAAAAACCAGCGGACGCGTTATTATGCGCGCCGCTCAGATAACGATTATTGCTACAACATGCCGAGGAGGCATCATGCTCGACATCAAAGCTGTTCGCCAAGACCCTGAAGCCGTCGCGAGCGCGCTTGCGCGCAAGGGCTTCAATTTTCCTATAGCCGACTTCGAAGCGCTTGATGCACGCCGTAAATCCGCTGATGTGCGCGCTCAAAGCTTGCTCGCCGAGCGCAAAGCCGCGTCGAAGAAAATTGGAGAACTCGTCGGTCAAGGCATGAGCATTGACGAGGCGAAAGCCGAAGTCACTACTATTCTTGAGCGAATCGCTGCCGATATCGATGCCGCAACGCTAGAAGCCAAAACGGTACAAGTTGAGCTCGACACGTTATTGCACGCTGTCCCTAATGTGCCCGACGATAAAGTGCCGGAAGGGACTACTGAAGATGACAATATCGAGGTGCTTAAATGGGGAACACCAAAGCAGTTTGACTTCAGCCCCAAGGACCACGTCGATATTGGTGAGGCAATGGGCCAGCTCGATGGTGACAGCGCAGGCAAAATAACGGGGTCCCGTTTCACGGTTATGTCAGGTGCTTTAGCGCGCCTTCATCGCGTACTTGCTCAGTTTATGCTTTATGAGCACACAGTGAACCACGGTTACACCGAGCTCTACGTCCCTTTTATTGTTAACAGCGAGTCGTTGTTTGGAACAGGTCAGCTGCCTAAGTTTGCCGAAGACTCTTTTAAACTCGAGGGCGATCAAGGCTACTACTTAATTCCAACCGCAGAGGTGCCCGTTACCAATATCGCCCGCGATCGTATTTTTGACGACAGTGAGCTTGGGGACGAAGGCATTAAGTTCGTTGCACATACGCCGTGCTTTCGAAGCGAAGCGGGCAGCTATGGGCGAGACACCCGAGGCCTGATCAGACAGCATCAGTTCGAGAAGGTTGAACTTGTGCAACTGGTTCGACCCGAGCAATCGGAGCATGCGCTCGAACAGTTAACGGGGCATGCTGAGCACATATTGAAAAAATTAGACCTCCCTTATCGGAAAGTGATTCTCTGTGGCGGTGATCTTGGTTTCTCTGCGGCTCTAACCTACGACCTCGAAGTCTGGCTCCCCGGCCAACAAGCCTATCGTGAAATCTCTAGCTGCTCGAATTTCAAGGACTACCAAGCGCGCAGGATGCAAGCGCGATGGCGTAATCCCGCGACCGGCAAGCCCGAGCTACTGAATACGATAAACGGCTCAGGCCTTGCTGTGGGCAGAACGCTGGTAGCAGTGCTAGAGAACTACCAACAAAGCGATGGCAGCGTGATAGTTCCTGAGGCGTTGCGACCTTACATGGGTGGCCTGGAAAGTATCCGTTAATGGATTATTTGCCTGTCTGTCTTCAGCTAAACGAGCAGCCAGTTCTCTTGGTCGGCGGCGGTGTTATTGCGACTCGCAAAGCACGTTTGCTCCACCGAGCTGGCGCTCAATTACATGTATTAGCGCCGTTGATCACTGATGAGCTGGTTAGCATGGCCGGGTCAGCTGGCAAACTTGAGTATGAAACCTGGGATGACCGTTCCCTCGCCGGGTTTCGCGCTGTCATAGCCGCAACGCCCGATAGAGCGGTCAACGCATCCGTATCCGCGAGAGCGCAGGCCCAAAATATACCCGTTAATGTCGTCGATGACCCGGCCTTATGTTCGTTCATTATTCCTGCCATAGTTGATCGAAACCCACTGCTGGTTGGAATTTCTTCGAGTGGTGCGAGCCCCGTACTCGCGCGGCGCTTGCGCAGTGATATCGAGAGTCGCTATCCCAGTAGTTACGGCGATGTCGCGCGATTTATGGGCGAGCAAAGGGAACAGGTTGCCCTTATCCTTAACGAGGAAGATCAGCGCCGGCAATTCTGGGAGCGGTTACTCGACGATACCGAAATTATAGCGACGTTACTGCGTGGCGAGCGCCAAAGTGCTAGTGGAATCTTTCAAAGTACGCTCGATAGCGCGGCCAGCATTGCTGAAAAGGATCCGAGTCTACGTGGTGCTGTATACCTGATTGGCGCGGGCCCTGGGGATCCTGATCTGATGACGTTTAAGGCGCTTCGCTTGCTACAGCGCGCAGACGTCGTTCTCTATGATCGATTGGTGGGCCCTGGCATTCTTGAAATGGCACGCAGGGACGCTCAGCGAATCTATGTTGGTAAGCAGCGCTCTGAGCATGCGATGCCGCAAGCCGACATTAATAAAGCGTTACTGCGCTTAGCAAAGGAAGGAAAACGTGTTGCACGACTCAAGGGCGGCGATCCGTTTATTTTTGGTAGGGGCGGTGAGGAAATTGCAGAGCTGCTGGCGGAGGGCGTCGACTTTGAAGTCGTGCCAGGTATTACAGCAGCCTCAGGCGCTGCTTGCTATGGCGGCATCCCACTTACTCACCGAGATTACGCTCAGTCGGTACGTTTCATCACCGGGCACACCAAAGATCATCGCTTAGATCTCCCCTGGGACCAATTTCTTAACCCGACTGAAACCCTCGTGTTTTACATGGGCCTAGCAGGTCTTCACATTATCAGTCAGGCGTTAATCGACCACGGACGCTGCCCCGAAACACCTATCGCCGTTGTTGAGAAGGCAACCCTACCGAATCAGCGTGTAATAACCGCAACGTTAGCTACTATCAATCAACGGGTGGCGGAGGAAAAACCCGAAGCGCCAACCTTACTGATTATTGGCGATGTGGTGCGTCTCCACTCGGAACTCAACTGGTACTCACCCTCAGCGTGAAGCAGTCTGAGGAGTGGATAGGGGTTTGCTTAGCCCCATAACGTCTGCAAGAATCCTACCGGCCTCAAGTAACAGCACATCAGCTTGCTCCTCGTCCTCGGCAGAATTCTCTAAAGCGCCCTCTGAAGCATTCTCGCTGGGCGCTGGCTCGTCAGTAGGGGCGTCAATAGAAACCATATCCTCCTCATCGGCCAGGCTATCTAACAAGGGCTCGCCTTTAGATTCACGGCGTTTGTTTTCAATGGCTAGCGCTTTAGTTTCCTGAGATTCGCGCATGGTCTTACGCTCTTGTTCCGATAAGGGCAACAGTTCTAGGCCGCGCGTTTCTTCAGCCATAGCTACTTGATCGAGTAGAAAAACGAAGTCTGGATCCGAGCTCGTACGCTTTTGATGCCTAGCGGTAAGCGTGGGGAGGAGGGCGCTTAGCTGATTATAATCGCGGTGTCGAACCGCCGATATTTGATCCCAATCTAATGCATTGTCTAATGAACTCTCGCCTATCTCCTCGTGATCAAAGAGTGACGGAAAGGTGATGTCAGGCACAACGCCTCGGTGCTGGGTGGAATCACCCGAAATACGGTAAAACTTACTTTCGGTAACCTTTAATTGGCCCTCGGGAAGGTCTAGCAATGACTGTACCGTGCCTTTACCAAACGATCGGTCTCCGACGACAATGCCGCGACCATAGTCTTGTATCGCACCCGCAAAAATCTCAGAAGCTGAAGCGCTTAGCCGGTTAATCAAAACACTAACCGGACCTTCATAATAAGCCGATCGACGACGCTTTCCATCACGCCAAACGCGACGCTCAGCGCTGCGGATTTGCACTGTAGGCCCGTACTCAATAAACAGTCCTGTGAGGTCGTTGGCCTCTTGCAGCGAGCCACCGCCATTATTACGTAGGTCAATAACGAGACCTTCCGCGCCGTCGGCTTCGAGCTCCTCTATAAGTTTTCGAACATCACGTGTTGTCGACTTATAGTCCGGATCACCCCGGCGCAAGGCTGCAAAATCAATATAAAAAGCGGGGATATCAATGATGCCTATTTTTCGTAATTGGCCATCAGCATCCTCAACTTCAATAATCTCGCTTTGCGCAGACTGCTCTTCAAGCTTCACTTGATTGCGCTGAATAGCAATAATTCGACGCTCGTCTGTTTTACCTTTTGCAGGGATGACTTCCAGTCGGACGTAGGTGTCCCTCGGACCACGAATCAAATCGACGACTTCATCAAGCCGCCAGCCGACGACATTTTCTACGGGACCTTCGATATCTTGGCCAACGCCGATAATCACGTCCGATGGCTTGAGCTGGCCTTGTTTATCAGCTGGCCCAGCCGGCACTAATCGAACGATTTTAGTGTGCTCATCGTCCGTCTGTAACACGGCACCAATGCCGTCAAAGGATAGACTCATGTTGATATCGAAATTTTCCGCACGGCGTGGTGAAAAATACGACGTATGAGGATCATAAAGCTCTGTTAGCGCATTTGCGTAGACTGCAAAGACATCTTGTTCATTGTACTGATCGAGCCGGTTCAATCGCGTTTGATACCGGCGAGTTAGTGTTTCAAGAATATCTTCAAGCGGCTGCTCGGCGAGATGTAAACTGAGTGCCTGGTTCTTTAGCTGCTTTCTCCAGCGGTCATCTAACTCCACAGTATTTTCAGCCCAAGGTCGCGCACTGCCGTCGATCTCTAGGTATTCTTTTACACCGTAATCGAAAGCTGCGACTTGCTCCGGCAATGCTTCGAGCGTCTGCTCAAGCCGAGTGCGCAGCTTTTCGTGATAACGATTAAAAATACTAAACGCTGGCGAAAGATCTCCTGCTCGACTCAAGTCATCAAGTGTTGTTTCCCAAGTAGAAAATCCCGCAATATCCTCTGCAGTAAAGAACATTCGCTGGGGATCGAGGCTATCAATGTAGGCATTTAGGTGCTGGGCTGAAAGCTGGTCGTCATAGCGTTTGCCGGCGTAATGGCGCTCTTCGAGAGTCGCGATCATAGACTCGATCGTTTCACTCTGCGCGGCGGTAGGGGCCAGCGCCCATACGCTGCTGGACAGTAACCATAGTGCGATGCCAGCTAAAATTGTGGCTAGATTAGTCTCTCGACGGTCACCTTGCTTTCTTACCAACATAAATGTCCTTTGTTTTAGTCTTCGATAGAAGAGTTGATCTCGTGTAAATCATATAACGAGTAATGTACGTCGGTTATCCCAAAAAGGATGCCCGAACCGTATAGACAACGAATACCGCCAAAAGTTAGTTAGTTGCAGCGGGCTTCTCGCGTGTCGTATTCCGTAACACATTCAAGATCATCTGACCGGACTTGAGCAAGCCAAAAGTGGGGCAGGGAAGGGCAAATACACACTATCCAGTGCCGAACTTGACTAATAATACGTCATTGGTGATGCTCACTCTAATCTTTCAAACGTAACAGGCGGTCTTTTATGACGATAAGCATTCAGCCTAGCGGTGCAAGCTGCGGAGCCACTGTCACTGGGCTTCAGCTCGACAGCGCTTTGAGTCACGAAAATCTTATTCGGTGTAAGCAGGCGTTGCTAGCACATCGCGTTATCGCGTTTCCCGAGCAGGGACTTGATGATGATGCCCTCGAAAGAGTCAGTCTGAAATTTGGCCCCTTTGGAGACGACCCCTTTATAGCGCCTATCGAGGGCCGCGATCACATCATTGCGGTGCAACGAAAAGCGCAAGAGAAGGCGCCTATTTTCGCTGAGAATTGGCACACCGATTGGAGCTTTCAGGCGCAGCCACCAGCGGCCACTTGTCTTTATGGTATTACGGTTCCACCCCATGGCGGCGATACGTGGTTCGCGGACCAGATCGCGGCGGCCAAAGCGTTACCTGCAGATCTTAGAAAAGCGATAGAAGGGAGGAGGGCAATCCACTCCGCCAAGTTGCCCTATGCACCCAGTGGCGTTTACGGGGATCAGGATCGTAAGACGGACCGGAGCATGGATATCAGAGCCGATGAGTCTGCCGAATCAACGACGTTACACCAGTTACTGTCACCACACCCTGATACGCAGGAAGAGCGAATTTTTGGCTGCATTGGCTATATTATCGGCATTGAAGGCATACCTGATGACGAAGCGCTCGATATTCTAATGCGCCTTGTCGAGCACCAAGGCCAAGAAGAGTTCGTGTACAAGCACCGCTGGGAACCCGGCATGCTTGTGATATGGGATAACCGTTCAGTGCTCCATCGAGCGACCGGTGGTTACGAGGGACACGATCGCCTGTTGCACAGAACCACCGTCAAGGAGCTCATTTAGGGCCGAGCAGGGCAGTAACACGTCAGCGTTATTGCGTATGTCAAAAACAAAAAAGGCGGCTAATGCCGCCTTTTTTATAACGTTCGTAAACTGGAGATTACCGTGGTTGCATCCGTATGCCACCGTCAAGTCGCACACATTCGCCGTTCAAGTAATCGTTCTCAGCGATGAAAACAGACAAGTGGGCAATCTCTTCAGCCTTCCCGAGTCGTTGAGGATAAAGTACCGTGCGTTCGAGAGACTGATACACCTCCTCAGGGAGCGAGTCGAACAACGGGGTGTGGATCAAACCAGGAACAATCGTATTCACGCGAATGCCGTAGGGGACCAAGTCCCGCGCCATCGGAAGTGTCATACCGACGATCGCGCCTTTACTGGCGGAATACGCTAACTGGCCGATCTGTCCTTCATAGGCTGCAATAGACGCTGTATTAATTATCACGCCACGCCCGCCGTCATCATTGATCGTAGCATTATTGGCCATTGCCTCAGCTGCGAATCGGCTGACATTGAACGTGCCAACTTGGTTAACCATAACAACGCGCATGTATTCTTCCATCGGAAAAACACCTTTCTTACCGAAGGTTTTCGAGGCGCTCCCGATGCCGGCAAAGTTGTTACAAATGTGCAGCGCACCAAAGTGGTCGACAACGCTGGCAACAGCGGCCTTGACGGAATCCTCGTCAGCGACGTTGACATTGAAGAACGCGACGTTGTCACTCCCGTTGCGTGCAATAACATCATTGGCGCGCGCTTCATTCATATCAAAGATCGCTACCTTCGCACCCTTAGCAACGTACGCGTCAACAGTGGCTTCGCCGAGTCCTGAGGCTCCGCCGGTTATAATTGCAACTTTTCCAACCAAGTCCATGCATGTTCTCCTTCGTAGAGGGTTATACGCCTGTTGCGTATTCTGTTGTGATAAAGCAGGCGGGATTATGAAGGGGGACTTAGGTGAAAGCAAAGAAACCAATATTTAACATAATATACATTATACGTATCTATGTCTGGCAGTTTAAGCATCTCTTCACGCCACCCACGGTAAGTGGCCATTGCATCTGGGTTAACACCCAAGCATTGTAACGAAGACTAGCGTTGATCGGCCTTGTGTAGACGATTGAACCAGAAGCCCTCCATGAACCGCCCACTTACAGGAGACGCCTATCAGCTACACGAGACGCCTATGAGCCCGGTGATTTACCCTGCTATTTTGGCAGCGTTAGGAAAATGTTGGTATGAATGATTCGCTCGTGAACCGTCTCACAAGCCAAACGACATCGCGCCGATTGGTTAGCGCGATCATCAAGCGTGAAATTGGGGCCCAATTGAGGATTGTAAGTTGGTACACCCCACATTCGAGTTTGAGCTAGCCGATGAACCCGCCCGGGATCTTATTGAACCCTGACGTTCGGCGACTTCGCGGCGGAAGTGCCTTGAGGAAAAGATGTAGAATAATACTTTTTCGAATAACCTAATTCCTATAAGATATATACTTGTGAGCCGGCGTTTAACATGAAGTTGCTCGCTATAGGGTTTCGGCACGCCAACTTTGTGGTCTTTTGCCGGATCTTTGTAAGCAGAAAACGCATACGCTGATGTAGGTGGCATTAGAGGAGTAGACCAATGACGATGCTGACACATATTGACTATACGGGTGTTTCTAAACCCCACGTCCAACACTTCTTCGACCCCCATACGTGGACGCTGACCTATGTCGTGAGCGATCCCGTTAGTCGCCGCTGCGCCATCATCGATCCTGTTCTGGACCTCGATTACCCTTCAGGCACTCTCACAACTGAAATAGCCGATCAGCTAATCGCCTATGTTCGTGCTCAAGATCTAAGCGTTGATTACATAGTTGAGACACACGTTCACGCTGATCATCTTACGTCTGCGCTTTATTTGCAGAAAAAGCTGGGTGGCAAAATTCTTATTGGCGCACAGATTACTACCGTGCAAGAAACCTTTGCGAGCGTTTACAACGAGCCCAGCGATTTCCCAGTAAACGGTAGTCAATTCGATGTGATGGTTGGTGACGGCGATCGGTTCATGCTGGGCGACATAGAGTGCCACGCGTTTCATGTGCCTGGGCACACGCCTGCCTGCATGGCCTACCTTTTTGGTGATGCGCTGTTTGTAGGTGACACTTTATTTATGCCCGACGGTGGTACTGCGCGGTGTGATTTTCCCGGCGGCGATGCCAAAACCCTCTTCCACTCCATTAAACGCTTACTCACGCTTCCCAGCGAGACTCGTATGTTCGTTTGCCATGACTACCAACCGAATGATCGAGAGCTCCAGTTCGAGACCACCGTCGGCATGCAACGCGCTGAAAATATTCATGTGAACGATAACGTGACTGAAGAAAGCTTTGTGAGAATGCGCGAAACCCGCGACGCAACGCTTGGCATGCCGACTCTTATTCTCCCATCGCTTCAAGTCAACATTCGAGCGGGCCACTTGCCCCCTGCCGATACCGACGGAAAACTATTTTTGCGCGTTCCGATCAATGTATTTGCGGGCAATGATTTGAGCTTTCTAGCGGACGACAAATAATTATTGTCGCTAACTCTAACTAAATGAGGAGGTAACGGTTGTGAACGAATCTGAGCATTATGATGTCGTGGTCGTAGGCGGTGGATCTGGCGGTATCGCAGTGGCTGCCAGCTTGCTTAAAAGAGAGCGCGGACTCAGGCTGGCTATAGTTGATCCGGCAGACACACATTTTTATCAGCCCGGATGGACAATGGTTGGCTCGGGGATCTTCGACCCAGAGTCTACTGGCAGACCGCTATCGAGCGTCATTCCTAAAAATGCTGCATGGATTAAAAAGGCGGTCGCAGGCTTCGACCCGCTCAATAATTGCGTTGAGCTCGACGATGGCAGCTTAGTGGGTTACGACCGAATGGTTGTCGCCCCTGGGTTAAAGCTGAATTGGGACGCAGTCGAAGGCCTTAAAGACACCTTAGGGATGAATGGGGTAACCTCAAATTATCAATATAAAACAGCGTCTTACACTTGGGAATTGGTCCAAAATATAAAGAAAGGAAAAGCCCTTTTTACGCAGCCGCCTATGCCAATCAAATGTGCTGGCGCACCCCAGAAAGCCATGTACCTTTCTGCAGATTATTGGTATCGCCAAGGTGTCATAGATAATATCGATATTCAATTTAACACCGCAACGCCTGGTCTTTTTGGTGTTGCTGAGTATGTTCCAGCCTTAATGGAGTACGTGAAAAAGTACGATGCGACCCTAAATTTCCAGAACAATCTCGTGAAAATCGATGGCGAGAAAAAGGTTGCCACGTTTAAAAATAGTGACGGTGTCACCGAAGACACTGATTTCGACATGATTCATGTTTGCCCACCCCAATGTGCTCCCGATTTCATCCGCCAATCGCCTCTCGTGGACGATGCAGGCTGGATTGATGTTGATCAAAATACGTTGCAGCACAAAAGGTACGCGAATATTTGGGCTCTTGGAGACGGCATGAACGCTCCAAACGCGAAGACCGCGGCAGCGGCTCGGGCCCAAGCTCCCGTAGTAGCGATTAACCTACTCCATCACGCTGGTAAATTGCCTAATAGTTGCCACTATGATGGCTACGGGTCATGCCCCCTAACCGTTGAGCGCGGGAAAATTGTATTGGCGGAGTTTGGCTATGGTGGCGCGCTCAAACCGAGCTTTCCAAAGTTCATCCTTGACGGCGAGCAACCTACCCGCCTCGCGTGGATTCTCAAGGCAAACATGTTGCCTTGGATCTACTGGGAAGCCATGCTGAAGGGTCGAGAGTGGATGACTAACCCCATCCATCAGGTATAACTAAGTGGTTCCACGATAATGTTGCAGCGATGGCTACCTAGTCTTGTTTGGGTGAAAGATTACAATCGATCAGCGCTGATTAGCGACCTAATGGCCGCAATAATCGTGACTATTATGCTGATCCCGCAGTCGTTAGCTTATGCCTTGCTTGCGGGCTTACCCCCAGAGATGGGTCTATACGCCAGCATTCTCCCCCTAGTCGCGTACGCCCTGCTTGGAACGAGCCGCACACTGTCTGTTGGCCCGGTTGCGGTTGTTTCACTAATGACGGCCACAACCATTGGTTCGGTTGCTCAGCAAGGCACCGTAGATTACGCGACTGCCGCGATTACGCTGGCCTTGATGAGTGGACTCATACTTCTCGCCCTAGGCTTTCTGCGCTTTGGATTTATAACCAATTTTCTCTCACATCCAGTGGTATCTGGCTTCATTACCGCATCTGGCGTGATCATCGCGCTGAGCCAACTAGGGCACATATTAGGGATTCGTGCCCACGGCGAAACGGTACCGGAGTTATTACTCGCACTCGGTAGTCATATTCCTGAAACCAATTTTTACACCCTCGCCGTAGGCTCATTGACGTGGTGTTTCCTATTCCTCTGCAGGAGTAAATTATCACCTGTGCTAGTGCGTGCAGGGCTATCGCAATCGCTAGCCGGGCTGTTATCGCGAGCTGCTCCCGTATTGGCGATCATGCTGACCATTGGTGCTGCCCTCGCATGGGATTTAGCGAGCAAAGGCGTCGCCATTGTTGGTCAGGTTCCGAGCGGCTTACCGGCCTTTTCATTGCCTAATGTGACCCTGAGCCTGGTAGAGCAGCTGGCCCTCCCCGCGTTATTAATCTCGCTTATCGGTTTTGTGGAATCCGTTTCTGTGGGTAAAACGTTGGGGGCTAAGCGCCGCCAGCGTATCGATGCTAATCAAGAGTTGATCGGCTTAGGCGCGGCAAATGTAGCGTCAGCGGTGTCGGGAGGCTTTCCCGTCACGGGTGGTTTCTCCCGTTCAGTCGTGAATTTCGATGCGGGTGCAGAAACCCAGGCCGCGTCGCTTTTTACCGCTATCGGGATTGCGTTAGCCGCCCTCTTCCTTACGCCAGTACTTTATTACTTACCCAAGGCAACCTTAGCGGCCACGATCATAGTCGCAGTAACGAGCCTAATCGATATCCGCATCATTCGTGAGGCGTGGCGCTACTCTCGTTCAGACTTTATAGCGGTCTTTGCCACAATTTTTCTGACGCTGCTGTTAGGCGTCGAAATGGGTGTTATTGCAGGCGTATCGGTGTCGATTGGAATGCATCTGTATAAGACCTCTCGACCACATTTCGCTATTGTTGGCACCGTACCGGGCACCGAACACTACAGAAATATTGACCGCCATGATGTGCTGACCTATCCGAATATCCTCTCATTGCGTATTGACGAGAGCTTGTACTTCGCCAATGCCAGCTATTTGGAAGATATTATTTATACCCAGCTCTCAGAGCACCCTGAGGTAGAGCACGTTGTTCTCATGTGCCCTGCAGTGAACGACATTGACTTGAGTGCTCTTGAAGCGCTGGAGGAAATAAGTACCCGCTTAAGCGAACTGGCTATTAGCCTGCACTTGAGTGAGGTAAAAGGCCCCGTTATGGACCGCCTACGGCGTAGCCATTTCCTCGAACACCTGAGCGGCAAGGTTTATTTAAATCACCACGCGGCAATCCATGAGCTGTCGCGTTTCTGAGCTTAAAGCAACTGTTTGAAGGTGCCTTTTTGCCAAAGTTTCATAAAGGTTCTCTCCAGAGCGCCTTCGGCGGCGAATCCCAGCTTTTCTTGCCACGTTTTTTTGGGTGTGTAACACACCTCTAATATATCGGCGTCATCGAGCTGGGACTGAATGTAGGCATCAGAGGTGCCCAGTTCATCGATAAGGTGAACTGAGAGTGCTGTTTGTCCATACCAAATTTCTCCGGTCGCCACTTCTTCAACATCAATAACCGGGCGACGCTCTTTAACAAACTGCTTAAAGAGCGTGTGCACTTCCTCGAGATCATGAATGAACTTTTCGCGGCCTTTATCGGTGTTTTCTCCGAACATGGTTAACGTCCGTTTATACTCCCCGGCCGTGAGCAGTTCGACATCGATGTCATTTTTCTTCAGCAACCGATGAAAATTAGGTAACTGCGCGATAACACCGATCGAACCTAAAACGGCAAAAGGGGCAGCAATGATTTTGTCAGCTACGCACGCCATCATATAGCCACCACTTGCTGCAACTTTGTCGACCGAGACTGTGAGCGTGACACCCGCATCGCGGATACGCTGAAGCTGACTAGCCGCAAGCCCATAGCCATGCACTAGGCCTCCGGGACTCTCAAGGCAGATTAAAACCTCGTCACCTTTGCCAGCCTCGGGTAATAGCGCTGAAATTTCCTCTCTTAGAGATTCGACTTGTGTCGCCCCCATATCGCCATCGAAATGCAGCACAAACAAACGTTTTTTATCAGGCTCTTCGAGTTCACCTTTTACACGCCGGAGCGCTTTCTTATCAGCTTCCTTCGCCGCTTTTTTCTCTTCTTTCTCTCGAGTCTTTCTACCTTCAGGATGCTCGGTCATGCTGCGTATGGCATCGCGGTAAGCGCTGTAGCGCTCGTTTAAACGGCGTACCTCAATGTAGCCGTCTTCACCGCCGCGACGTCGAGAATTTATAACCGCGACACCCGCGAGAACAAGCAAAATAGACGCCACCAAAATAACGGCTTGTACTAGAAAAACACCAATCTCTTGCAAAAACTCCATAATGGCTCCAGACCAATAAAAACGTCTTAGGATAAACGTCTAAAAAATTCGTTGATTAACTGTCCGGCAATTGATGCTTCCGGAGGAATAGGCGGATGTTCATCGCGCCCGTACCAATCTGCGTCTTCGATTTCATCAGCGGCAAGATTAAACTCCCCACTCGCGTAATCCGCGTAAAACCCGAGCATAAGTTGGCCGGGAAAAGGCCATGGTTGAGAGCCGAAATAGCGAACATTTTCAACTTCAATGCCGACCTCTTCACGCACTTCTCTTACAACAGCGGCCTCGGCGGTCTCACCCGGCTCAATAAACCCAGCAAGAGTACTGTAAAATTGGGCTCTACGCCCCTGTGCGGCCGCCAATAGCAACTTTTCACCTTTAGTTACTGCAACAATAACGCAGGGCGAGAGACGAGGATAACAACTGTGTCCGCATGCTTTGCAGGCAAGCGCGCGGCCCCCATCAGTAATGTCTGTCTCGCCACTACAGCGGCCGCAAAATTGATGGTCACGACGCCAGGAAAGCATCTGTAAGCCACGACCAAAAGCCGCGAATACATCGTCTGATACCCGGCCAAGCAGCGAGAACAAATTGCCTTTTACGTGTTCAATCGGGTCGAGGCGATCGGCATTCACTTCGACTGCGTAACACGGTTTCCCTAGCCACAACCCCATGGGTACCTCGACAAGCGGTTGGCCTAACTCCGCTATTAATTCACGCCGGCGCCACGGCTCTTGGGGGGGCAGTCGAAGCGACGAAACCGCGCTGCCTCGCGAAAAAGCAAACAGACAATCATCAGGTTCCGAAGAATGCCTAACTTCTATGATTTCAAGCATGATAAAAAAACCTGACGAAAAGGGGCTCTATGGTAGGAATAGCCGCCTCAGAGAGCAACCCAATACAACATTTTCTGGTCAACGCAATAAAGAGCTACACAAAACGGTGCTTTAGCCTAAAATAGCGCAAATCCGTAATCTGCGATTACGCTAATAACACACAAGGTTTAAACATGAGTGAATCATCCACCCAAGCACTGTGGCATAACTTTCTCGGCCCATCTCCCGTTTGGTACAAACAAGCCATTATTGGGTTTTTAATTCTCAACCCCATTTTACTCATGACAGCGGGTCCCTTTTTAACGGGCTGGGCTCTTATTGGAGAATTTATTTTTACTCTCGCACTGGCTCTGCGATGTTATCCCTTACAGCCCGGCGGCCTTTTGGCGATTGAAGCTATTATTATTGGTCTAGCGAAGCCTGAGACCGTGTACCACGAAGCAGCAGCAAACTTCGAAGTCATCTTGTTATTGATGTTCATGGTAGCTGGCATTTATTTCATGAAGGACTTGCTGCTGTACGTGTTCACCAAAATTCTCCTCAACGTACAGTCAAAGAAGCTTCTGTCCCTCATGTTTTCTCTGGTCGCTGCTGTGCTATCCGCCTTCCTAGATGCGCTGACGGTAACCGCTGTGCTGATCAGTGTCGGCGTTGGTTTTTACGCCGTGTATCACAAAGTCGCCTCTGGTAAGCACCATTCCAATGAAGAACACGACCATGCAAATGACGAAACGGTAGCCGATACGCACTATCAAGATCTAGAACAGTTTCGTGCATTTCTGCGGAGCTTGCTCATGCATGGCGCGGTCGGCACAGCACTGGGCGGTGTTTGCACTTTAGTGGGCGAACCTCAGAATTTACTTATTGCAACCGTGGCGGGCTGGGATTTCCTACAGTTCTTCCTGCTCATGGCTCCCGTGACGATGCCAGTGCTCGCAGCCGGATTACTCACGTGCTTACTGTTAGAAGCTACGGGCACGTTTGGCTACGGCGCCCAACTCCCCCATAGAGTGCGTACCGTGCTGGAGGAATTCGCCGAGCGTGAAAGCGCACGAGCGAACCCTCGAAGTAACGCGAAGTTAGTTATTCAGGCAGTGGTGGCATTAATTTTAGTGGCTAGTCTTGCGCTTCATCTCGCGGCGGTTGGCCTGATTGGTCTCATGGTCATTGTTCTTTTAACCGCATTTAACGGAATCACCGAAGAACACCAGTTGGGCCATGCATTTGAGGAGGCCCTTCCCTTTACGGCACTGCTGGTGGTGTTTTTTGCCATCGTCGCTGTTATTCATGAACAACATTTATTCACCCCCGTGATCGACGCTGTGTTGCATATGGAAGCGTCGGTTCGCCCGGCCATGTTCTTTGTAGCCAACGGCGTACTATCGATGATTTCAGATAACGTATTCGTAGCGACGGTCTATATTAGTGAGGTGAAAGCAGCTTTAGACGCAGGTGAAATAACGCGGGCTGAATTTGATCAGTTAGCGGTAGCGATTAATACGGGCACCAACCTCCCGAGTGTGGCCACACCTAACGGCCAGGCTGCATTCCTTTTTCTTTTGACTTCTGCGGTCGCCCCTTTGATCAGATTATCTTACGGCCGAATGGTTATCATGGCCGTACCCTATACCCTGGTTCTCGGTGGCGTCGGCCTCGGGGCGGTAATCTTGTTTATCTAAGGAGTGCAAAGGCCTTACAAGTGGCGGTGGTGACAGCTTAAGAAAAGTTGAATTCTCGCCACAACACCTTACCTCCTGAACTACCTTCTATATCAGTAAGCTTGTGCTCATGGCGATCAAGTTCATCCTGAGATGCACGAAGGATCGGTAGTGGTTCCCGGTCTTTAGGCAGGCGTCTGATGCGGTTACCGCCTAGCTCACTATCGGCCGAGTTGTCCTCATCACCCAGCCCCAAGCTTGTCTGGCCGCCAGTCATCGTCAGATAAACGTCGGCTAAAATTTCGGCGTCTAATAAAGCCCCGTGAAGTGTTCGAGAGGCATTGTCCACACCGTAGCGCTGACACAGTGCGTCGAGGCTATTTCGTTGTCCCGGATGCCGCTGCCTGGCCAAAACCAAAGAGTCAGTGATGGTACAAAATTCAGCGGTCCTCGGATGGGTAGGATCGAGCAGTTTAAACTCTGCATCCATGAAGCCGATATCAAATGGGGCGTTGTGAATGACTAACTCAGCACCGCGAATAAAAGCGAGAAACTCATCCACAATGCGTCCAAACGTGGGCTTGTCGGCTAGGAATTCCTGGCTGATTCCGTGAACCGCGAGAGCGCCTTCGTCAATGTGGCGATTGGGTTGAATATACTGATGGTAATGTCGGCCGGTTAGCTTCCGGTTAACTACTTC